>Ga0172379_10007505_pt1 | contig 14137 bp, 15 predicted proteins | sample GrowelOW334metaG_FD_119756 | JGI IMG/M metagenome (GOLD analysis project Ga0172379, IMG submission 119756) | Groundwater microbial communities from an aquifer near a municipal landfill in Southern Ontario, Canada - Groundwater well OW334 metaG | ecosystem: Environmental > Aquatic > Deep... | reverse complement strand
TGAAATGGATCCGACTAAGTATAGTTCATTGGCAAAATATACCCAGTCTGGGAATGTCACCGGATGCCCGTCTGGGCAGGCGTGTATGGTACAAAAGAACGCTGGCTTATGCGCTGCTTTTGCCAAACTTTTGACTGCAGGCGGTAGCTATACATGCGCGTCATCGGAAGCTGGTTGCATGGCTGGAACAGCGCTTAAATCTAAAACAGGAGATTTGGGAGAAACGTGCCCGGGCGGCCAGGTGTGTTGCGTAGCGACCGCAGCTGCACCAGCTGCCAAAAAAGTTACGCCAACTTCGTACACTTTGAATAATCCTTTGGGCACTTCGTCCATTCCAATAATCATCGGCAGGATCATTGCGATGTTTTTAGGTATTGTCGGCGCCATTGCGCTTTTGGTTTTTGTCTACGGCGGCGTGGCTTGGATGACAGCACGCGGGGACGCAGGCCAAGTAAAGCATGCCCAGCAGGCAATCCAAGGCGCTGTCCTGGGTTTGATAATCATTTCAGGCTCGTATTTGTTTGCTGACAGCTTTATCAAAGCTTTGACTGAAATGCAAGTGACGAACATCGCTAGTACTGGCGGGGGAGCGGGTGGAACCGAGTCAACACAAGCGACGACTGAGCAGACTACTTTGGAACAACAACAGGCCGCAGCTGCTGCCGCGACTAAAGCTAAAGCCGGGAGCAAGGGAGTTGTGTGCGTTGGGGATCAAAATGCGGCCAAAGCTTGCCAAGCAGACTGCAAACAGTTCTGCCTAAACCAAGCTCTTCAAGCCAACGTCGGCCCAGCCGATCACCCATGCACCAACATCGGCCAAAACGGCTGTCCGACGGATCAGGTATGCTGTTCGTGGAAGAAATAATATGCTCAACTCGAATATCGAATATCGAATATCGAATATCGCATCAACACACGTTTGCCGTCTGTCGTCTTTTGTCTACGTTTTATCTTTTGCTCTCTTTATCTTTTGCTCTCTCTTGGCGGCTACGCCGGCGTTAGCCTACAAGTATCAAGGCCCCTCTGCTTTTCCAAATGATTATCCAGATTGTCCGACAGCATGTCAGGCAAAATGCGATTCAAGCCAAAAGATTAATAATGCAGGCTATTGTAAAGATGTTAATTCTTATTGCTGTGATAGTCAGCCTAAAAATACTTGTTCTGGAACCTGCTTGCCCAAGGACGCCTGTGATAATTCTGGAACAGGCGAAAAGTGTGCAGGCGAGTTGGTGTGTTGCGGAATGCTGAAACAGACAAGCACAGATTCGTTCCTAGGTCCGGCCGCTGGTCAGCCAGCGCAACAACAGACACAGCCAGCTATTGAATCAACCGAAGGCCGGACGTGTAAAACACCAGCAGGTGTTTTATTTCCTTGTCCGTTAGGTACCGGGACTGCTGAAAATATTTCCAGTCTGATCGGCCAAATCATCCGCTGGTGTCTGGGATTGGTAGGCGCATTGTTCTTCGCCATGTTTGTTTGGGGCGGCGTGCTGTACATGACAGCCGGTTCTTCCAAACGCGCAGAGGAAGGCCAAAAGACGCTGGTCAATGCCGCAATCGGCATGGCGATCGTTATTTTTTCATATCTGTTTGTCGCCTGGGTGCTGAACGTTATCGGAGCAGCTTTATCTTGAGGCGCTGAACTTTGAGCGCTAAACCCTCAACCCTCAACCCTTAACGCTTTCTGTCATCCTGAATAACCTCCCTCCGACATCCTGAACTCGTTTCAGGATCACGACACTGATGCGCCTTGGTACTTTGGTATCGAGATGCTGAAACAAGTTCAGCATGACGAGTAGAAAAGCTGTTTTTGGTGTTTGTATCTTGTCTCTTGGTGTTTGAATTATTGGTATGCTATACTGTATTTAAGTTAAAAAAAGAAAGGGGGTGTATTTTAATGAAAATAGCAAAACACATCATATCTTTAGGCTTGGCAGTTGGAATCATGCTGCCATTTGCAGCCCTGGCGGCCAGCGATCTTACGGCTAACGACCTTGGCGTCAACGCTGTTTCAAATACTATCAAACTAGGACAAGGTGATGTACGAGAAACTGCAGGCAACATCATCAATGTAGCTCTTGGATTCTTGGGCATCATTGCCGTGATTATCGTATTAGTCGGTGGTTTCAAATATATGATTGCCGGCGGAGACGAAACCAAGACCAAGGAGGCCAGAGGTTGGATTATCTCGGGCATCATCGGCTTAGCAATTATTTTGTCCGGATGGGCCATTACCAGCTTTGTAATCGGACAGTTGATTGAAGCGACTAAATAACCGCAATATGGGATTAATGTTGAATTTACCGCGTATTAAAAAAATAGTTTTAGCTTCGGTTATCGCCGTATCTCTGTGTTCCTTAAGTTTAACGTCTCAAGCGTTGGCGGCGGGTGCAGGCAGCATTAGGAGCGGCCTGGATTCAGCAGCCCAGACGTCAGGCTTGAATCAGGGTGCGGGTACCAGCCTTGAAACTGTGATCGGCAACCTGATAAATGCAGCCCTCTCTTTAGTCGGCGTACTTTTGCTGGTGTATCTGATTTACGGCGGCTTCAAGTACATGACGGCCGGTGGGAGCGGAAAGGGCACAGAAGAAGCCATTACGATTATAAAAAACGCGGTGGTAGGATTGATAATAATTGTTCTTTCCTATTATATTGCGGATTTTGTGCTCACCAGGCTTGTAGGAGCGACCGAAGGAGGGGTTGTCACTCCCGCTTAAGCTAATTGATTAAGATTACGAAGTTATAATTTATGAAGATATTAAAAACTTGTTACTACGCTGTGGCCGCCGGTGCCCTGGCTTTGCCCATAGTGGCATTGGCCGCAAGCACCAATCCGTTCCAGACTGCAAATAATCTTGTAGGGAATGTAGCTACGAATGCCGGAATACAGACACAAAGCGATTTGCCGACCATGGTCGGAAGGATCATCAATATAGCCTTAGGCTTTATTGGGATTTTGCTCTTGGCCTACATTTTGTTCGCGGGTTTTACGTACATGACTGCAGGCGGAGATGCAAAAAAGGTAGACACAGCAGTGACCATGATTAAAAATGCCGTAATCGGCTTATTGATTGTGGTGGCCGCGTTTGCCATTTCCAATTTCGTCTTGAGTTCATTGATTAATGTGACGACGGGGTAATTTCTCGCTGCGCAGAGAGAATTAAAATCCCCCAAGGTGGGGGATTTTGGTTGTTACCTGGTAAACGGAAAACCTCTTCGCTTCTCCTTTCACAAGGAGACTTTAACGTACAGGCCAATTAATAAAGTTATGGAATGCTTGGTTACAGCCCCTTGTGAAAGGGGCCAAGGGTTTTCAATATACAGGGCTTGCGGGGTTTTCGGAAGCACATGATATACTTTCGGTATGTTTAGACGTTTCATCGGCTGGCTGTCCTTGATTGCTGTTTTAGCCCTTTGGCTGGTCTTTTTAATGCCCTGGCACGGTTTCCCGGATCCAGATGCCCTGTATCACGCCACGTATTCTAATCTAATGGCACTCGGTTCCCCCTTGATAAAGGGGGGTCAGGGGGGATTCCCGTGGTTGGATCTGACTATCCTAGGCACTCATTTCGCTGATCAACATTTTCTTTTCCATGTTCTGCAAATGCCTTTTGTGAAGCTCTTCGGCATCTTGCAAGGTTCAAGGATTTCGTCGATTGTATTTGCAATCATCTGTCTTTTGGGATTAGGAATCGTCTTTAAGAAATTTACAATCAAACATTTTGCGTTTTGGATTCTTTTGCTCGCCGTCTCACAGCCTTTTTGCACGCGCCTTATCCAAGGTAAAGCCTCGCCGCTTGCGATTTTAGTTTGGTTCGTTGGAATCGCACTGGCGCTCCTATCTGTCATTGCGAGGAACGAATTGGATGAGCGACGCGGCAATCTCACTCGCTTTTACTGTTTATCCGGCATCTTTATCTGTTCTCTCATCTTCACCCTCCTCCACGGCGGCTGGATTTTATTGCCAATCTCCCTCTTTTTGATCTGGCTCGGCGATTTGATTTTTAAAAAGATCGTACCTCAAAGCGTCATGCCGAACTCGATTCGGCATCCCGATACTTTGTTACATGGTAACGAGATCCTGAAACGAGTTCAGGATGACAAATGGAGGGGTCTAATATTAGTCGTCGTATCATTACTTGGCATTCTATTCGGCATCCTCATCCACCCTGGCCGTGCTCAATTGTTGAATCTATTTTGGATTCAGGTCGTGCAAATCGGTATTTTTACGCCAGTGAATTTGAACATGGGCAATGAATGGTCTCCGGCTTCTTGGCAGTCAGTCGTCGGGTTATTCGCGGTTCCCGGAATCCTTTTAATCATCGGAATGATCGGCATTTTTATTGCACCAAAAAAACAACCTTTGGACCTGCACACGAAATCAGTCTTGATACTCAGCCCATTGATTGCTTTCCTATTTGCCATCTCGCTCAAGAGCTTGCGCTACGCCGAATACTTCCAGCCGCTTTTCTGTTTTTGGGTCGCACTTATTCTGCAGTGGACAGACTGGAAGCAATTTTTCAGTACTCTCAACCTCCAAATCCCTACTCGCTACTTCCTACTTCCTACTTCCTACTTGCTAAAATTCCTGATTGTTTTCTGTGTGACAGTAACAGCAGTATCAAATGCCTACGGCGCTTACACATCAATGCACGGCAAGCTGACTTTCATTGACACTACTTATCAGATGCCCATGCTGATCATCGCTTCCATCGCAAAACCAGGCGACAGAGTATTTCATGCGCAATGGGATGAGTTTCCGTCTTTGTTTTATCTAAATCAGAATTTGAAGTATGTCTCAGGCCTGGACCCGACCTTTTTGTATGATGCGTCCACGACATTGGCCATTGATTACTCCAAGTTTTCTTACAATGCCGCATCAACGACCAAAGATTTTGCCTGGAGCCTGATCCACGATCGCACTGGCTCAAAATTCGTGTTAGTGGATACTAACCGCTGGGGAGCGCTGGACGCTTTGATCGCGTCTGACCCACGTTATACAAAAATCGCCCAAGGCGACGGAGCGAGGGCGTATCAGATTACTGAAAACCCTTAGCCCCTTTCTCAAGGGGCAGTTACCAAGTACGTAAAAATCTCCTTGTGAAAGGAGAAGCGAAGAGGTTTTCTTTTCTAATTTTAGCCAAAATACACCATTCGCCCCGCCTCCGCTATTAAAGAATAAGGCTCTGGCGGGGTCCCGCCAGAGGCGGTGATAATTCGTATGCCAAGGGCGGACGGTTGACAAATCCGTCTTTTTGTGCTATATTGACATATTCTTTTTGTGGACACTCATGTCTGCAGAAAGCGCTGTTTCGGCAATTCGAGTTCTATTAGTCCCTCAAAAGGGGAGAGGAGTGTTAGTTATGGCGAAGAACCAAAATCAGAATCAGAATCAGGGCGACAACAATCAGCGTAAGCCCCGCAGTTTCATGGGATCTGAGTTGGTGGAAGTGCTGGCAGACACGGGCGCTTTTTTGAGCGCTCAGGTGGTACTCGGGTCAATCCGTCGCGGATTGGCCAGCGTATTCACCAACGGCATTTCGTCCAAGATCGACGTAACAAAAAACGCAGATTCGGACATGATTTCGGCGGCCATCAAGCAGGTCAAGGACAATATCAAGGCCTTGGATCTGCCAGCCGACCTCAAGCATGAGGCTGACCAGAGCATCACGCGAGTGTTGCTTGAGAGCGTGACTGCCTTGGGCAACAGCAAGGATGCGGAACGTATGTTGCGCATTGCCAAGCTCAGGGACGACATGGCCGCGGAAATCGCCAAGGTCTTGATGGCACAGCGCCAGCGCTCGTTTCTGATTCGCGTGGTTGAGGCGCTCTCGGTTGATGATAGAAAACAGTTCATCAGCTGGCAGACATCCTTGAACCCGACGCAAAAGCCGCGTTGGCTGGCAATTCGCGAGTCTGTTGAATCGCCCGTCGTACTGATGGCTGTAATCAATGGCGCGGTAGACGCTGAACAGGCGCTGGTGGTTCTGGAGACCATGGTCGCCAAGCCGACCGTGCCCAAGCTGAGCCCCGAGCAGTGGGTGGAGAAGTTCGCCAAGGACAATCCAGTCATGGGCAAGGTAATCAAGGACACAGCAATTGCCATTGGTCTAACCCCGGACCCCATCCCTCAGATGAGTCCGGCACAGACTGAGGCCGAATACCGCACTGTCATCACTCCGCTTATTGCTTCTGAAAAGGAGCGTGATGAGCGCATCAAGAGCGAGGTGCGTCGCGTGCAGGTAGAAACCAGCCGTGATGAACGCGCTCGCAAAGACAAGAATTTTGTGGCCTCGCTTGGCGGGAAGCGTTCCAGCCTGGTTCCTTCCATGAAGGAGCAGGAAGAGTGCGTTGCCTACAGGCGCCGCATTCGCGATTACTTCTCCAAGCCCGCCGCGCTCGAAACCCAGGTCCAGAGCGAATGTACTCGCCTGGCTAAACCCTACCTTCCGTAAACCTGAACCGGGCGCGAAAGCGCCCGTAAGGAGAGTCCCATGGATATTATCGGTTCATTGCTCTGGCTGATCGGCCTCACTTCCAGCCGCGCGCGCGACATCGCGTCGCGTTTGCGCGAGCAAGCGGCACAATCAACGAACGAATTCTTCTTGCGCCTCAACGCAGGTATCAAATCGTTCATGGTCCGGCGTTTCCTCTGCCTCTCATTCATTTTTGCGGTCGTGGAAATTGCATGGATCGCAGTATTGGACAAGTTCGGCGGCCGGTACGACCGCTTGTGGATCTACTTCCTGGCGTTGACCGTGCTTCAAATCGCGTTCGCGTTTTGGAACGAGTTCACAGGCAGGGTCGTGGGCGACGAGCAGGGTGATGCCACCATGGCCTGGGGCTTCATGAAGCGTCGGGTAAACCGATGGCTTGTGGCTCACCAGGGCACAAGGAGCTTGTACGATTACACCAAGCGCAGCAAGCCTTTGGTGTGGTACGTGCTGGTTCCGGCGGTGTTCATGATTCAGGCGGTTGATTCGCTGATTCATGCCTTGATCGTCCCAAGTTGGGCCAGTTTCATAGGCGAGTCTTACGGCTACACCTATCATCAGCGGCAGTGGTTAATGGGGATTGCATTAGTCAGTTTCTGTATCGGATGCATTTTCCCGATCGCGACAGGCTACTTCACGAAGTACACCATTCGTCGAGGCACGCGCTTCATCGAGTGGGCGAGCACCAAGACCACGCAGCTGGCATTGGCCATTCCCCCGGGCATCGAGTACAGGGATACGCTCAAGGAACTCGGCGGCCAGATCGATATCATTGACGAAGACTTCGTTGGTTCTGCTGCGGATTTCTTCATCGCCTTACCCATCACCTTGCTTCCGATTTGGGTGGCGGTAATCTTCGTGCCGTGGTATCCGATTACGTTCGCTTCCCTTATGGTCATGATGTATATGGCCGTGACGACTTTCTTGTACTTCAGAACCGGCGATGCAGCTCACGCTGAAATCACGGCCGACTCCAGAGCTACAAGGCGCCTAGCCTTCAAACTCGGCCTGATCGGCCCGGTCGTGATCACGATCGTGAGTTTCGTGGTCATGCTCCTGTGGGAAGATGTACTCAACGCAGTGTACGGGGTAACGTTTTACGCCTACCGCAGTTGGTTCATCTATCTCTTGTGTGCTCTGGGTACGGTCATCGCCGCTCCATTCCTGTGGAAGAGGCATCTCAAGATTAAGGGGAACATCAAGGAAGGTGGAGCTTACAACCAGATCAAAGAGCTGGGTTCAATAGGCTTCATGGTTTCCTCGGCGGTCACTCTCTTGCTGTTCGTTGGTCTTGCTGTCTGCACAGTGCAGGACATCCGCGGACAGTTCCAGGAGGTGCATAGTATTGCCTCTGATCTATCCTGCTTTTTCACCAGCGGTTGCAGGGTGCGGGATTTGCCCAAGGATGTACGTACCACCACCTCGGTCAGGTTCGAGGCCACACAGCTTCCTGGGTCTGTGTCTTACATGGGCAAGCCTACCCTGAAAACAGATGATGGCCAAACCACACTGTCATTCCAGACCAAGCACGCGGCGCGCGGCATCCTGGAGTTCCTCAATCCTCAGCAAGCGCTGGATGCTGGCATGCCGCCCTATCTGGTGTTTGGCCCTGAGCTGGATGACACGCATGACTGCGGCAACGTATCCAACGCGAACGTGGCCATGTACAGGGGCTTCGGTATGCATGCAGGCCGCGCCTTGGGACACGAGCCCTCGGAAGCGCTTGAGCGAATTGCCACTGGCGATGAGTCCTGCGACTTGTATCACCATACTGTGACGTTCGAGTCCAGCAAGTATGCAGGTCCGTACCGCATCATCATGCGCAATGCTGATGAGAGGGATACTCGGCTCTTTGGCAAGGTAGAGGTTCTCAGACTTGCCACAGACAAGAAAGACGAGAACAGGGGACGGTTGGGCAAGGATGCCCAAGCCGCTCTTGAAAGCTTGTCTGCACAGCCGCGTAGCAAGCCAGCCAGCCGGTTCGCCTCAGCGCCAGCCAAGCCCTGCCCAACGCTCCTTCCTATCCCGGGGTTTGATTGATCTGACCCCGCGGCCACTTAGCCCTTCTTCTACTTCTAGGAAGAGGGGCTTTTTTCATATATTTACGCTCAACTTAGCCATTTTGGCTTAGATTAGGGCAATTTGATTTTTTTGGCTAAGACTAGGCTTTAAGCCAGTTGGAGGGTTGACAAAAGCCCTTTTTTGTGCTATATTATTTCGTTAACTGAGATGGATATTCCATCGAGGTAACCCGTGGGCAAGAGCTTACGGAAAGGTACCTCGACACTCAAGGAGAAAAAGTCATGAAGATCATCAAGAGTCTATTGTTCGTCATCGTTCTGGTTGTTTCGGTCGGTTGCGTGCGCACCATCAAGGACGCCCGCAACGGGCGAACGGTCTCTGAGTCCACGGCAGTTTCAGCGCCAGGGTATGCGTCGCTCTCGACCAACGAGAACGACCAGCCCTACGATTCATGCTTGGCACGGGCGGGCAGTATGCCCAACCGAGGCCTGGTCATGAAGACATGCATGGACAATGCCATGCGCGTGCTGGTCCGCGAGCAGTGCCCTCAGTACTACGGGAATTACTCCCCGAACTTCTGGAGGCGCAACCCCACGTTCCTGCAGTGCCTGAACAATGTCGGCTGGATGCCCAATGGGCAGGACGAGGCTACATGCCTGCAACAGGTCATGGTCCAACAGTCCACCAGTCTCTGCGCCATGTTGGCGCCTCCCATGCCCTTCTTCACAACGGGCGGCCCGGTCACGTCAATGTACTGAGCGCAACACAAGGAGATTAAGCCATGAAGACGAATTACATCGCTGTTCGCTGTTCGCTGTTCGCCATCTGCATCATCGCAATGTTTGCGATGGGTTGCGGCGCTAGCACGTTCGGGTCGAGCTTCTCACACGACATCACGGCCCCTGGCATGAGTCGAAGTGAGAAGCGTGTACAAGGCATGGGTACGAATGATGTCAAGATCACGGAGAACTACACCGGAGCTGGAGTGGGCGGGTATGCCGCTAGCAACGTTGGAGTCCCCGTTGGCCAGCCCGGTTCCATGCTCATCGTTCCGGCCGCGCCGCAGAGCTACCTCGCCACGGAAACGAATCTGAACACGATTCCGTACGTGGAGAACCGCACGGTGAAAGATCTGAAAGATCAGCACCGTGCCATCCAGAACCTGCGCGACATCGAGCGATGCCGTGCACAGGGCGGAAGCAACTGCAAGTGAGAATGTTCAACTCGGGCCCGCGAAGTTTGCGGGCCCACACCGGAGATCAATCATGAATACATTCTGTCGTCTGTCGTCTGCTGTCTGTGTCCTCCTGTTCGTCCTGACGGGTTGCGCGATTCCGAAGGGTGACAAGCCCGCTGCCACGCCGGCAGATCAGCCTGAGATGACGGTTTCGGATTCCAGTGCTTCTGATGCGCGCCTCGTGAATGAACTCAAGGCACTGCGTCTGGAGAACGAGCGTCTGCGCACTGCAGGCGGCAACAGCGGACCGCAAGGCAATCTGGCACAGCCAGTGAGCCTGGTCCCTGGTGCGAGCGGCCCCTCGGCCACCATCGTTTCCAGCGGCACGTCCATCACGCGCTACGATCCGCTGTTCTCGCCCATGATTCCGTCGCGCACAGTCTTCCTGCCCGGAGAGCTCCGACACTTCGTGAGCTTCGAGGGCAATGGGGGCTGGGCACCGTGCATGGGTTCTGAACGCCTCTGGCACCCGGTCAACATGAACGGCAGGCCAGTCATGGCGCTCACAGGCATGCAGCGCGGCTGCATCGTTGCCACGGATTGTCCCATGACAGATCCCGAGGGCAAGTGCGAGAAGCAGCTCACCATCTATTGGCTCGAGCGGTCCAACCCTACTTGGATCGTCAGCCAGAAGACGGTCACCGTCAAACTGCAGATGCGCCCCATGTGCGCTGCAATCGGCGACGGCTGCACTCGCTGACGCGTTCCTTTGTTCCTTCAGTCCCACCTCCTCAAACCCGTATGTCAATTCTAGATGTACGGGTTTTTGGTTTTTAGATGCTTCGGAAAACCCTTGGCCCCTTTCTCAAGGGGCTGTTACCTAGCATTCAAAGATTTTATTAATTGGACTTGTACGTTAAAATCTCCTTGTGAAAGGAGAAGCGAAGAGGTTTTCATTTCAAAGATAAAAACGCCTTTTAGGCGTCTTTATCATCACCGCCAAGCATGGGTGCGGCGACTGCATGTATTTTTCTCATGCCGCACGCCGCGAGTCAATAGATGCATGGTGGATAAAAGATTTCAGAACCTGAATTCGTCTTCAATATTTTTTTTTGGTTCAGGCGTTTGCGGTTTTATCAAGTTTTGATTATCCGTACCATCTGTCGGCAGTTCGTTTTTGTGTTCTTCTTGTCCAACATCCGTACTCAGTGCTTTTTCTTTTCTGGCCACGCTTCCTTGATCCTGTATTTGCGGTTCAGTGTCAGTCCTTTGCCATGGCGTCATCAAACTCTGGAAATCTTTTTTCTCATCAGGTTTTATCTTCATGAACAGATTGTTTTCCGGAGTCGTATCTGACGTGGTACGTGGTACGTCGTACGATGTACGTGGGTCTTCTTCTTTCCATCTGGTCGCGATTATTGCAACGCCGATCAAGACGAGCAAGGCCAAGAGAGAGTAGATTACGATTTGCCAGGTCCTACTTAGCTTGAATGGACTGCTCACAGAAGATGGGGCTGAGTTGTTGGATGCGACTGGCTCTGCAAAACGGTTATCCCAAGGAGCTAAAATTGTTCTATCCTGGGACGAGGCTTTATTTGACGCGAGCGCCGAAAGCAGGCCCTGGGTCGAAGTCACGGATTCCAAACTATTGTTGCCGAGCGTTGAAGACAGATTTTTGAGGAATTTCGCATGGAGCTCCAAAGCGTTCTGCAATTCACTTGAACGCTGATCTTGGGGCATGGCAAGTATTTTCTTTAAGGCGACCAGATAGCGTTCTGGGTCTTGCCTCATTTCTATGCAAGTCTTTTCTTGGCCATTGGCTACAGTCCAGTTTGCGCTCCAGAGTTCCAATGATTTATAGAGCTGGGCAGATTCGTCTGGTTGGACCGAAACAATGCCAGTGGCCACTGTTTGATAAGTGTTTGTCCACCAAGGCGCCATGGGCATGCGCATGCCATTGCATGGCTCCATGTCCAAAAGTGCGCTCAGCATCATTTCATAAGATTCAAGGCTGCCGCGCTCCTCGGCATAGAGTTGAGTGCCGCGGTCAAAGTAATCCATGGAAGCCGGGTCAGCCAAGAGCCAATATGCATCAATTTCGGCTGAAGGTTTTATGTTGGAAAAATTCCAAGTCGCTGAGTGTCCGGAATAAGCAAGCGGGACCATTTCATCATTGCTGGTTTTGCGCAGGACAGTATTCCAGTTTTGCGCATTGTATGGGAAAAGAGCTTCCAGGCTTCCGGTCAAATTACCATTCCAGTTTGCACCCGTGCCCATCTTAAAAGCATAGCCAGATGCGTTTTGCGGCTGATTGAGCCGGATGTCCACGATAGCGTCTGAATTGTCCAACACAGTCAAATTAAAGGTCGCGGCACGCATGCCATCAGCATCAGGCAAGGGTGTGGCAGCTAGTTTTTGCAAGGGGAGTTCTTTGCCGTTCAAATAGATAGCAGCCAATTCTGCCCAGCGCCCATCCACTGCCCCGACCGGGATAGCAATCTTAGCTGTCTCTGCTTTGCCTGCATTATGCACGCGGAAAGTCATTTGCACTGGTATGGACTGCTGAGCCTTGCCTTGGCTGTTCTGCTGGTCAAACCTGTAGGTGATGCGCAGCTCAGAAATCTCCAAATTGGTCTTTGAAACAGGGCCTGGCAAGCCGATTCCGGGGACTGTAGCCGCCATGGCCGAGTGGCCCAAAAAAGCTCCTACGACAAACAAAAAAACGGAAAGCCGTTTACCTAGGGAAATGATGGACTGCATAGAGTGTAATAAGGGTTTTTGCAACCTTAGCAAACAAGCTGGGATTTGCAAAATAAGCACCAAAAACCCCCTGCGGGGGTTGATTAAGACGCGGGCTTTTCAATCGCTTCAGGCTCCTTCCAGAGATCAAGCTCCCTTAAGGTCTTGTCAGCCAAATCTTCAGCATCATCAATATCCATCATTTCTTCCAAAATAAGATGGTTAATCAAAGAGGCGCGGCAATCCGCCTTGGGCTTGGTATCGCCCTTTTCATCAAAACATAGATTCTTGAGCTGGTCTTGGGTTGCCATATTGCTTCAATTATATGTACTCAATACCAAATATTCAATAGATGGCAAGACCCATACCAGAAACACCAAGAAACAAGAAACAAACACCAAATAAACATCAAACACTCAAACACCTAAAAACCAATTGGTGTTTTGAAGTTTTGGAGCTTGTTGTTTCCTTGGATCTTGTTTCTTGGTGTTTGGTGTTTAAGGAAGCAGAGTAGCGGAAAGCACGTTGGGTACTGCGCTAGAGGACAGGTCGTAGGTCTCGTTATCCGTAGAATAGGATATGCCCGAGGATGGGCCGCCGTCCATGTTGATGGCTGTTTGGAAATTTTCAGGCTGGTTTTTGAGCCATTGCGCAAGTTCAAACAAGGACACGTTTCCTTTTTCCGTCATGATCACGAAAACATTTCCGTCTTCGTCTTGGGCTACAACGGTTCTACTTGATAATTTGTTGCTATCAGTCTCTACCATGCTTTTCCCTCCGGCCAACAGAGTAGGGAACGAGAGAAAAGCTGAATCATATTCCATGACGCGGGACTCGAGTCTGAGGTAAGGTAGATATCCCAGCTGTAATTTGCCATCAATTACACCGACCAAGCCTGTGTAGCCTCTGTCTTGATTTGGCTCGGGTAATTTCACCCGCTTGGCTTTTGATCCAAGCTGATAAAAACCAGATGGTTGATTTGTTTCAGTGAAATACGATCCATTAATCACCAAATTAGATTTTAGTTCCTGACGCCAAGCATTAACTTTTTTTGGGGCTTGCGGATCGTTCTGCATTGACCAAGCCCATTGATCGTTGGGCATCCGCGCAACAACAAAGTCCACCACGCGTCCGTCAGCAAAAGACATGGTCCGCCTTTCGAAACTCGCAGGCAGCTTGGCCGGCTGGACAGGTGTAATGTCTTGCAGGCCTTGGATGGTTTTTGCCTCGTTTGACGTTTGACCTGGGACGTTTGACGCAAAAGAACAGCCAGCTCCAAGGAGAGCTGTGCAAATCAAGACGAAAATGACCTTTGAGTACATTAGGCAGTTCTTATTTAATCTTGAAAGGCAGGACAGCCGCAAGAATGTCATCCAAATAAACTTTCAGTTCGTAATTGCCCGGGACAAGGCCGTGCTCGCCGCTGCAACCGGCCATGCCGCCTGCCTTAAGCTCCATGGGGAAGACGGTTTTTTCCTGCGCATACTGTTTCGTGTCCTTGTTATAGATGGCGCTGGCGAAAGAGCCGGCAGGAATGGCTTTTTTGATTTCCGCCATATTGCACAACTGGTCCTTTTGCGCGATGACAGTCGTGGTTTTTGGATAGGATTTCGGCGGTGCAATGGCTTGGCCCTGAGGCATGGAACCGAGTTTCAGGCTTTTGAAGTATTCGTTGAATTTTTTCTTGTTCGGCTGCGCAGGCAAG
>Ga0172379_10007504_pt1 | contig 14138 bp, 11 predicted proteins | sample GrowelOW334metaG_FD_119756 | JGI IMG/M metagenome (GOLD analysis project Ga0172379, IMG submission 119756) | Groundwater microbial communities from an aquifer near a municipal landfill in Southern Ontario, Canada - Groundwater well OW334 metaG | ecosystem: Environmental > Aquatic > Deep... | reverse complement strand
TTCTCTTGCCTAAGCCCTAAAATATATGATATACTGGCGAAGTATAAATATATGGATTTCGTCCCATATATTTTCATTCGTTTTCAGAGTTATGGATTCATTTCGTTCACTCATTTAAATATGGCTTTATCAATTGCTGAAGTAAAAAAAATTGCATCACTTGCGCGCATTGGTCTTTCTCCAGAAGAAGAAAAGCGCTACACAGAAACCATTTCTGTTGTTTTAGATTACATGACAATATTAAACGAGGTAAATACTGACGGAATTGAAATCACTTCTCAGGTTACCGGCCTCACGGATGTTTTTCGTGATGACATATCGCGAAATTCAGGGCGTCAGGAAAAAATACTTGGCCAAATGCCGATGACAGAATTAAATGAATTGGTTGTTCCTGAAGTTTTTGAAGATTAGTATGTTATTAAATGAACTGACAATTAAAGAGGCGGCGGAAGGTCTTCGAGCCGGAAAGTTTACTTCGGTAGATCTTACAGAAGCGTGTCTTAAACGAATTAAAGAACGAAATGTTGAGATAAACGCTTTTATTACTGTCTGCGAAGAGAGTGCTATTGTTGATGCTAAGAATGCCGATAAAATGATTGCCGACGGCAAGGCGAGCCCGCTTACGGGTATACCTTTTTCAGTAAAGGATGCAATTAATACCATGGGAATTCGTTCCACTGGTTCGGCAAAAATTTTGGATAATTATATTTCACCTTTTGAAGCAACTGTCATCAAGAAAATAAGGGAGGCAGGCGGGGTTTTGGTCGGAAAAAACAATTGTGACTCATTTGGTCATGGCGCTAGCAATGAAAACAGCATGTACGGTCCAGTGCGAAATCCGGCAGATTTAAGCAAGGTTGCCGGCGGGTCATCGGGCGGTTCAGCTGCGGCAGTTGCGGACAATCAATGTTTATATTCTGTTGCTGAAGACACCGGCGGTTCGATTCGTCAGCCGGCAAGTTTTTGTGGTGTGGTTGGGCTGCGACCGAGTTATGGCCGTAATTCTCGTTTTGGAATTATGCCCATGGCATCATCACTTGATACTGTTGGCCCCATTACCAAAACCGTCGAGGATATGGCCATTGTAATGCAAGTGATTGCCGGTCAGGATCCGCTTGATGCGACCACGGTTCCGGATGCTGTTCCAAATTATGATAAATTTTTGTCCAAAGATCTTAAAAAGTTAACGCTTGGTTTGCCAAAAGAATATTTTGAAATTGAAGGTATTGATCCGGAAGTGAAAGAAATTACCATGAAGGCAATAGAAAAATTAAAAAAGCTCGGCTGTAAAATAAAAGAAGTTAGTCTGCCGCATACCAAATATTCAACAGCAGTTTATTATATAATCGTTCCCTGCGAAGATAGTTCAAATCTGGGGCGGCTCGATGGTATCCGGTATGGAGTACGAGTGGGGGATAAAAATTTATATCAGATTTATTCTGAATCACGAAAAAATGGTTTTCCCGAAGAAGTAAAGCGCCGTATTCTTATCGGTACCTATGCATTATCCGCGGGATATTATGACGCTTATTATAAAAAGGCTCAGCAGGTTCGTACTCTTATTCGTCGGGATTTTGATAATGTTTTTAAGGAAGTTGACGCTTTAATCACGCCAACTTCTCCGTTTCCAGCTTTTGGACTGGGTGAAAAATCAAACGATCCGCTTGCTATGTATCTTGCGGATGTAATGGTTGGACCCGCTGCCGTAGCGGGAATGCCGGCAATTTCTGTGCCAGCTGGAAAAAACAAAAATAATTTACCAGTTGGTATTCAGATTATTGGTCCGCGGTTAAACGAAGGAGAAATAATGAATATTGGTTTTGCTTTTACCAAGGTTTAAAATTTTTTTATGGCGGATAAAAATCAGAAAAATAATAATGACGCCACGCACAATAACGAAAGTCCGCTCAAGGTGCACCATCATATGGAGACTACTGGCGCGGCGGTAAATTACCGTGATAGTTGGCGAATTTTTCGAATTGTTACTGAAATGGTTGAAGGTTATCAATTTTTAAGTGAACTTGTTAAAGAAGTTATCGTCCTTGGTTCTGCGCGCATCCCTTCAAACAATAAGTATTACAAAATAGCCGAGGATTTGGGCAGACTGCTTGGAAAAAATGGTTTTACCACCATTACCGGCGGCGGTCCCGGTATTATGGAAGCGGCCAACAAAGGCGCGTTTGAAGTTGGCGGTGAATCGGTCGGCCTCAACATTCAATTACCGATGGAACAGCGTATTAATCCTTATGTGAAAAAAGCGGTCGCTTTTTATTATTTTTTTACCAGAAAAGTAATGCTTACTTCTCCTGGTAATGCTTTTGTTTTTTTCCCTGGGGGTTATGGAACCTTAGATGAATTTTTTGAAGTGGTGGATTATATGGAAATGGGTTTCATGGATAAAGCGCCAATTGTTTTGGTCGGAAGAGAATATTGGGAGCCGATTATAAATTTTTTGCGTGAACGCGCGGTTGAAGAAGTCCATTCTATTTCTAGCAGTGAAATGAATCATTGGCACATCGTCGAAACCGCGGAAGAAGCTTATGACCTCATAAAGGATATTACTGACCGACCAAATGTCTGTGATAACGATTCGCATAATCCGCTCTGCCAAGAAGGTACGACTGATTGGCGAGTTTTTCGAATTATGGCAGAGTTGGTTGAAGGTTTTGAATTTTTGACTAGAATTGATAAAAATGTCACTCTCCTCGGCACCAAAAGTTGTTTGCCTGGTTCACCATACTACGAGGCAGCTTATAATGTTGGTAAGGTTTTGGCAGAAAATAAATATACGGTTATTACCGGCGGCGGTCCTGGTATTATGGAAGCTGCAAGTAAGGGCGCTTTTGAACTCGGTGGTGAGAGTATCGGTATTACGATGCAATTGAATGGCAAGGAACGGGTTAATAATTATATTACAAAATCAAAAGGTTTTTTCTTTCCTTTTGTCCGCAAACTAATAATTACCGCGCCGTCTGATTTTTTTGTTTTTTTTCCGGGCGGATTCGGCACTTTGCATCAACTTTTTGAGCTTTTAACTCTGCAGGAAACAAAGAAAATGGAAGTTATGCCGATTTTGTTATATGGAAAAGAATATTGGAAACCATTGCTTGATATAATTCACAACTTAAATGTAGAATTTAAAACAATTTCCGCTCCAGATGAATTGTTAATTAAGATAATTGATGAACCGTCGGACATTGTAAAGCATATGAAATCATAATGTATGATTCCTTATTTTCAATTTAATTATTTCGTTGTTGGATTTTTAACAATCCATGTTTGGGGCTTACTAGTCGCGACGGGCATTATTTGTGCGGTCACTTTGGGCCGTAAACTAACAAAAAAATATCTTTTGTCCGAGGATGTTTTTTTGGATCTTGTTATTTGGGTTCTGGTATCAGCCATATTTTTTGCCAGGATTTTTCATGTGGTTTTTTATAATTTTGATTTTTACGTTATTCACCCGTCCGAAATTCTTAAGTTTTGGCAGGGTGGACAGTCATCACTTGGGGGTTTTTTTGGCGCCGCGGTAGCCATTTATTTATTTGCAAAACTTCGCCATTTTAAAATGATTGATTTTTGGCCATATTTAGACATTATGGCGATTAGTTATTTCTTGGGTCAAGGAATTGGAAGAATTGGTTGTTTTCTTATACATGATCATGTTGGGATTCTGTCGAATTCTTTTTTGGCAGTAAAATTTCCTTACGGTAGCCGTTTTGATCTGGGCTTACTGGAATCATTGTTTGTTTTTGTAATTTTTGGGATTTTTTATAAATTATTTAATAAATTAATTACTAAACGTTGGGGAATTGTTTCGGTTTACTCGTTCATGATTTATGCTGTCGGGCGATTCTTTTTAGATTTTTTAAGAGCGACGGATTTGGTAGATAGCGATCCAAGATATTTACATCTTACCGCAGCGCAATGGGGGATGATTATCATTGTATTAATATTGACTGGGACCATCTTTTCTGATAGAATCAGGCAGGTATTTAAAAAGAGAGATAATTTATAGAGTGGAGAGTTCGCATAGTTGGTCTAGTGCGCACGCTTGGAAAGCGTGTAGGGAGTCAAATCCCTCGAGAGTTCGAATCTCTCACTCTCCGCCTTGTAAGTTAAATCTAAAAAGTCTCGCAGGAATCCCTGGGGTCGTGTAGGGCGTCAAATGCCTCGAAAGTTCGAACCTCTCTCGGAATAGTGTCTATTTATAGGATGACTAAAGTGCTTCAATTTTGTATCTAGATTTCAATAGGATGCCTCATAAGGCGTTTTGTAGCACAATGAAATAGCATTTCAAAATTATATGTCTGAAAAAAATCCTTTTTTAAGATCAATTTTAAAGGGGAGGACTTTGTCGGTTGGGTCTATGGAAACTCCGAAATATTATCCTGATATAATTTCTCAAGAAGAAGCTAATGAGCTTTCCTGGCGCGAGTTCAAAGAACGACTTCAACCATTGCGCACGATAAAACATCCAAGAACAGGGCTAGAATATATACTTACCTCCAAATCTCCATCATGGACATTCCAGGACATTAATATGTTCGTTGGGAATGATGATAGAATAGTAAAAACTATTGAAGATCTTGAAGACGATGAAGGATTGTTGTTTTTAAAAGTAAATTCTAAAATTGCTCAAGAGACACTTGATGCTGATAGTAGAGAAATAAATGTATCTATAGGTTATAATGTTGAAGATAATTTACCAGGTCAGCATTCGATACAAACAAAACTCCACTCCCATATATATGTTTCAAGGGATAATGAAGTTGAAACTTGTAGAACGCCAGTTTCATGGAAGGATTTAAATTGGTTTAAGCGGCTTAGCGTTGTAGAACCATTCGCGCCATTATATAGGGATTTTGTTGCGAATTCAATTAAAAAACAAAAATTATTTAATAATTTTCTCGCATCACAAGAGGTCGACATGCAGCATGGGTATGTATCTTTACAGTTGAATAATAAGGAAAATATTTTTAATACATTCCCCGATATTAAGGCCTTATATCATGATATGCAAGAAGAATACGCTCAAGTTGAGAATATATTTACAGATAAACACACCGATCGTTTAACTAACAGATATATTCCTAGAATAGAAGATGAGCGCACTGCTTTAATACGTGAATATATCAAGGGTAATCAAGAGTGGTTATCTTCCGAATCAAATGAGTTATTATACTATCTCTCTAAAAATATTAAGCAGCCCGCCGGTATTGATTTTCGTAATATGAAATCTGCTAACGAAGCGTGGCTCACTAAAGGTTTTGCTGGAATGATCAATTTATCATTTTCTTATGGGTGCGATACCGTTCGATTTGATATTCTTCCCAGGGTTATAACTACTTCATCAGCATCAAAAGTTTTAGCCGGTCAAGGCCGCCCCACTGTGCTTGCTAGGGGATCAAACGAGGCATCTGGTAATCAGCAAAAAATAGTTGAAAATTACCAGAAGAGGGTTGCTAATATTATTGATCAAAATTTTGCTTAATTTTAATGTAGTATTTATCAAAAAAACATTTTGTGCAAAGTTGAATTAACAAATAAAGAAATTAATATGATAACTATAAATTCTAGAATATATAAATTTTGTCCATATTGTGGCAAAGCCTTAAAAAAGAAGATTGAAGAATCTAAAGCGAGGCAATGGTGCACTGATTGTAAGTGGATATACTATCCTCATGTAGCATCTGCAGTCGGTGCTATAATAGTCAATGATGGAAACGTACTTATGGTAAAACGTGGACGGGATCCTTATAAAGATACGTGGGTGTTTCCATCTGGATTTGTTGATTACGGTGAACACCCGGAAGAGACTTTAATTCGAGAGGTTAAAGAAGAGACTGGATTAAAGGTGGTAGAATATCAATACTTTCTTTTATTGCAAACATCAGATGATCCGAGATCCCCTGGACATTTTAGTATTTTTTATAAGGTTAATAATTATGTTGGGTCGCTTATTAATAATGATTCAGAGGAAAATAAAGACATTCGCTGGTTTCCAATAAATCATATGCCAATTATAGGGTGGAAGTCACATAATAAGGTGGCAAAGTTATTATTTGAAAATTTGAGCAATCGCTGATTCAAACTAATTTATGATGAATAAAAAAGAATCCGTTGCTCTAAGTTCAGTTCTCGCGAGCGCAGGAATGACTATCATGAAATTTGTTGTCGGTATTATGACCGGCAGTATGGGTATTATTTCTGAAGCCGCCCATTCCGCTCTCGACCTTGGCGCAGCCGGACTAACTTTGTTCGCAGTAAAAGTCAGCGACAAACCGGCCGACGACGACCATCCTTTTGGTCATGGTAAAATTGAAAGTGTTTCCGCCCTCATTGAAACCGGTCTTTTATTTTTGACTAGTGCTTGGATTATATATGAAGCGGTTCACCGGCTTGTAACAAAAAATACCGAAGTGGAAATTACCTGGTATGCTTTTGCGGTAATAATTATTTCAATTATTATAGATATTTCTCGCTCCCGGGCACTCAGTAAAATTGCCAAAGAAACAAATAGTCAGGCGCTCGAAGCGGATGCTTTGCATTTTAGTTCGGATATCTGGAGTTCGGCAGTTGTTTTGATTGGTTTAGCTTTGGTATTTATTGGTGTTAAAGGAGCCGACACTTTTGCCGCGATAGGAGTATCTTTTTTCGTGATGTTTGCCGGGTACCGGCTTGGAAAAAGAACGATTGCGGTGCTTATCGATACCGCCCCCGAAGGAATAACCGATATTGTAAAAGAAATTGTTGGAAAAATTGATGGGATAATTAATGTGGAAAAAGTTCGGGTTAGACCGCTCGGTCCATCGGTGTCGATTGAAATTGAAGTTGGAATTAACCGGGGTTTTTCGATCATTAAAGTTGATGAAGTCGTAAAAAAAGCCAAGCAAGCCGTACAGGATAAAATTCCCGGCGCGGATATAGTTGTACACACAAAACCGATTCAGCTTAAAGATGAAACGATGGTAGATATTATTCGGACAATTTCATCAAAACATGGCCACTCGGTTCATAATATCGTTATCGATAATTTAAGCGATAAAAAATTTGTCAGTTATGACCTCGAACTGCCGAGTAGCCTCACAGTCGGCGAAGCGAACAAAATTGTAAAACATCTGGAAAAAGATGTTCAAAATGAAGTCGGACTTGATGTGGAATTAAATACGCATGTTGATCCGCTTCTTGTGAAGGAGGCAACCAGTGAAAAACTTCCGACTGAAGAGGTGGAAAATATAAAAAAACGAGTCGCAGATTTGATATTGGGATTAAAAATTATTAAGGATCCTCATAATATTTTGGTCAGAAAAATCGGTGCCAAAATGTTTATTACATTACATTGCTATGCCGATGCTAATGAAACAATTGAGGCATCGCATAATGTCGCCAGACGATATAAACTGATGATTAAAGAAAACATCAGTAATGTCGACAATGTAATTGTTCATGTTGAACCCAGAGAATAAAATGCTTAAGTCGATAATATTTGATTTTGACGGGGTAATTCATGATACCTTTGATTTGGTTTATCCGATTAGTCAGCAAATTCACGGGTTCACAGTAGAAGAATACAAGGACATGTTTAATGGTAATTTATATTTACATGAAAAAATTAATGAACAAAATTCCAAAGAGTTTATTGATCTATCAGTCAAGGCATTTAAAGATTTACAAATTGAGAAGCATATTCGAGAAGAGCTTTTAAAAATTAAAAATAAGTTTGAGTTATTTATCGTTAGTTCTAATTCAGAATTAATTTTAAATGAATATTTTGAAAATAATAATATTATTCATATTTTCAAAAAAGTTCTTGGCGTGGAAACCCATCGGTCAAAAATTGAAAAGTTTAATGCTCTAAAAAATGAGTACGGAATCGCTAAGCACAACAGTATTTTTGTTACCGATACTTTGGGTGATATTTTGGAAGCGAACAAAGCTGGGCTCAATACTATTGCTGTCGACTTTGGCTTTCACGATCGAACCCGGCTAGAAAAGGGGAATCCTTTGAAAATTATCTCAGATTTTAGGGAATTATTGCCAGAAATTATTAAGCTTTAAGCTGTACCGTAGAACACCCTAAGTAGGGTGTTTTTAGTAATATTAAGGTTTTCCACAATATCGATTGACGATTAATAATGATGGGCGTATACTATTGCCATATAAATTCTTCTTTTTCTCATTAATTAGCGAAATTCTATGAAAGAATTTTTTTTAAAGCTCAGGTTTAACTGGAAATCCGGGTTAACGGTATCTTTGGTCGCTATTCCATTATCAATTTCTCTTGCGGTCGCGGCTGGAGCTTCACCAACTCAAGGCATTATTACGGCGATTTGGGCAGGTCTTTTTGCCAGTATTTTTGGTGGTAGTAATTTTAATATCGTTGGTCCGACCGGGGCTCTTTCAGGAATTTTAGCAACTTTCGCATTTATCAACGGTCCGGATAAATTTGGTCTTCTAGCGATGGCAGCTGGCGCACTAATTTTAATTGCCTGGATGTTAAAACTTGAACGATATTTAATTTATATTCCAGCTAATACTATTCAGGGTTTTACGCTTGGCGTCGCGTTCATCATTGCTTTTAATAATTTTAATTTTGCTTTTGGTTTATCAGGGTTGCCGCCGCACGAACGATTTATTGAAAATTTGATTGAATCGATTCGTCACGTTGGTTCGGTTTCCTGGGTCGCGCTTATAACATTTGCACTATTTTTAGGCGCCATGTTTGTTATCGAAAGATTAATAAAACGCTTTCATTCTATTCCTCAACTTCCACCTGCAACTATTGTTGCGCCGTTTGGTATGGTTTTAGGTTATCTATCAACAGCAAAATTTATTCCTATTACAATTGCCACGCTTGGTTCGCGGTATTCAGATATTGCTCCCAAAATTTTTTTATCAGTTTCATTTGTGGGCGGTTTTAATCGCACACTTATTGTTACTGCTTTTACCGTCGCTCTTATTGCTATTCTCGAAACAATGTTATCGGCCAAGATTGCCGACGGCATGACCAAAACTAAACATGATAAACGAAAAGAAATGTTCGGTCTCGGTCTTGCCAATATTGTTTGTGGTTTTATGGGAGGAATTCCTAGTACGGCGGCACTTGCGCGTACTGCGCTCAATATAAAAAGCGGAGCAACTCATCGATCCTCGGCATTTGTAAGTTCTGTTATGGTAGCGGTTATTTCAATATTCTTTTTAACATATTTTAAATATTTACCCTTACCGGTAATTGCTGCTATTTTAACGATGGTTGCTATTAAAATGGTTGAGCGTGAACATTTAGAAAGGATGTGGCATGTTGATAAAAAAAGTTTTGCCGTTGCTATGATTGTCGCAACTATTACCGTTTATGAAGATCCAATAATTGGTATTATGGTTGGTGCGGCGATATCGCTCATTATTTTCCTCGACACTCTTTCAAAAGGCCAATTTGATATGGTTGTTAATGATGATGAGAATACGGTGTCGTGCCATTATCATGGTTGTGATATTGAAGAAATATCCGAAAAATCTCATACCTTGGTTTACTCAATTAAGGGTCATTTGACTTATGTGGATGGCCAGGCGCATATTTCTAGATTTGAAACTGATTTGGGTGGAGTTGAGAATGTAGTTCTTCGTTTGCGCGAATTATATTTTATTGATCTTGATGGGGTTGATGCATTTGACGAAATAGTAGAAGTTTTGGAAAAGCAAGATAAAAAAGTTTATGTTACTGGTACAAATGTTTTTTCGATGGTAATATTGCGTCAGAGTCATCATTTTAATAGATTGGAAAAAGAAGGTAGAGTATTCCCGCACACATCAGTCGCCTTAAAAAAATTGGGATGCGATTTGCGAGTTTCTCACAGCCATGATCACACCGAAGTACTAGCATAATTATGACCTGTATATTTTGTAAAATAATTGCTCGAACCGCTGAATGTAGCCCAGTGTACGAAGACACTGATATTTTTGCGTTTATGGATATTCAACCAATCAGGCCCGGCCAAGTGCTGATTATTCCTAAAGATCATATAGATAAATTTTCTGATGTCAGCGATGAAATTGCTGAGAAAATATTTAAAAAATCAAGAGAATTAACTAGGGCAATTGAAAAAAATTTAAAACCTGACCGGGTGGGAATTATTGTTAATGGGTACGGAGTCGGTCATGCTCATATGATTGTTGCTCCTTTACATAATTCTGGCGACATCACTACAGCCCGCGCGGCCGGTATTGAAAATAATAAAATCGTATTTTCTCCACGAAACTTTCCTTTTGCCGAAAGGGCGGAACTAGACAGGTTGGCTAAGTTATTGTCGTAATAATAAATCTTTTTTTAGCCCCTTTTGTCATATATCAAGAGGGGTTTTTTAGTTTGTAACCTATTGTAGTTGTAGCGTGTAATGAATATTTAGATAGGCGATTAGTCCAAAAATTGCCGCAAAACTGTCTATCATTATGAGGGCGAATAACAATTGGTCTTTTTTTAATTTGTAAAAATTAAATATATGTAAGTAGCTAATTTCCGGTTTGTTATTGAAAAAAACAATAAATTAATTAACATCGCGTCTCAACTGATGTTTCGCGATATGATTTCATCAAGTCATATGAATAAAAATTCATTAAAAACACTTATATATGGAGTGGTTAGTGCAATGGTTATTGCACCGCTCCTGCCGATTATGGCTTATGCCGCTCCAACTGATAGTTCGCCACCGGTTGTCTCAATCGTCTCGCCAGCAAACGGCGCTTCTGTTTTTGGAACAGTTACAATCGCTGCAACCGCTACCGACCTTTTCTCTTCGTGCGTAATAAATCTTTATGGAAAACAGTATGATGTGACGCCGCTGCAACCAACCGGCGCTCATCCTGGTGGAAATGTTTTCCTCTGCGGACAAAATAATGACGCGCTATATTTCGGCATGCACGGGACAGATGTGACACGCATGATTCCGTATTTACTTCCCACTACTTATACTGGAGTAACGAAAGTTGAATTTTATATTGATGGTGCGTTAGCTTCAACGGACACCTCTTTGGCATATTCGTATGATTGGAACACTGCCGCCGTTTCAAATGGCGCGCATACTTTGCAAGCCAAAGCCTATGATGGTGTAAACGTAAGCAACTCTTCAGTTGTAAACGTAACTGTTAATAATGCCGGTTCAACCACCTCAACCCCTCCAACTTCCAATATAACCACCCCGGGTCCTTCTACCGTGTCTGGTACTATAATGGTTGCTGCCGATGCGACTGGTGTGCCAAGTGTTGCAAAGGTAGAGTTTTATGTTGATGGTATATTAAAATATCTTGATATTACCAATCCATATTCATTTGCTTGGGACACCACTTTGGAAACAAACGGTCCGCATACCTTACAAGCAAAGGCCTATGACCCAGCAAGTAATATTGGAAATTCAACTTTAATTTTAGTAACCGTAAATAATGTTACTTCAACCCCGACCACACCTCCGCCAGTAACTCCTCCAACCTCAACTCCAACTTCAACCCCAAATACCAACAATCAACATCATGATGACGATGAAGATGATCATGAAGATGAAAATGAAATTGAAATTCATGATTCAAAGAATTCACAAGGTGAACAGCATAGATCTGTTCGATCATTAAATCAAACTCGCACGAATCACAGCGAGCAGGAAGATGATTAAATAGAAATATCAAAAAACAGCCCAATGGGCTGTTTTTTGTTTAAGGTTGTTTTATTTTAAGTTCTTGCTATAATTAAGCGGAATTATGGCAATAGATAACAACAAAAATAACGTTAAATATAAGGTTTTTTATCCGGGTGGCAATACTACTGCGATCGTTTTTTCTAATCACAAAGATTCAGTTTCAGAGGTTTCAAGGGAGATAATGGCGAGTAATCCAGAAATTGAACAAGTAGGGTTTGTTTTGTCGGGCGCGGGACCGTTACGTTTGCAAATGATGGGCGGTGAATTTTGCGTGAATGCGGCAAGTTCCGCGGCCAGTCATTGGTTAAACGAAAAGAATATTGATGAAGTAAAGTTTACAGTTTCCGGATTTGACCAAGAGATTACTGCTCAAAAATCTGACCAACTTATCGCGCTATCCATGCCCGGCTCATTAGTGGTGGGTTGTACCGTGGTGTTCGATGGTTTTTTGGTGGAACTGCAGGGTATCTCTTATCTCGTGACTACAAAAAAAGATCTCGATGCCGATTCATTGGTGCGGGCATACTATAATAGTTCTCCGGCTTTTGGAATAATTTTTCTCGAAAAAAATAGTTACGCAAGTTTAAAAATTGAGCCGACAGTTTGGGTTAAAGAAACTGGAACTTTTGTAAAAGAAAGCGCCTGTGGATCGGGGAGTATAGCGGCTTGTATACCTTTTAGAGACCCGTCAAAAAATGAGATTTTTTTTGTTAAACAGCCAAGTGGTCACAGGTACGAAATTCGTTTTAAACCGAGTTTAGAAATAGAGTTGCTAGGTGAAGTTCGTTTCCTTGGTGAAAAGGAGTTGAAAATAACCGAGTAGCAATATATGTCGAGGCGCATAATCAGAAAAAAAGTTTTTGACGACAAACCAGTATTAAAAAATATTATCGATGACCACGGTCAAGAATCGATTTTTGAGTATGCTTCTTCAGTTGTTAATGAGCAAATAAATGTTAGTGAGGATTTGAAAAATGAGTTTCTTGGGGTTGTTGAAGCTAAGATTTTAGAATTATTTGATAAAAAGACGGCGGAAGAAGCGCGAGTGGAATTATGGAATCAATATTATGTTTCCACCGCCGACCATCATGGCCCGCTTACTCACGCATTTTTTTTCAATTCTACTTGGTTGCAGGCATTGGTAAATAATCATAAAAACAATAAATATATTTTTACTTTGGCTTGTTCAGGTGTATCGCTCAATAATTCATCGTTTCCCAGAGGTTTTTTGGTTCACGATTCAAATCTCGACGAAAAGCGCTTGCACCTCTTCAGTTTAAAAAATAAGCACCAGCCGATACATATCACCAAAGGTTATGATAAAAGCGCTGTTGCTAATGTAATAAAAGAAATAATTGCGGAAGATCTTGGTTATAAATCTAACCGATTGCTTAAAATTTTGAATAAAACATTTTTTAGAGAAGATAATTTGTTGTGCGAAAAATATTCTGATCAAATCAGCAGAGGAAATTATCATTTATGGAAATTATTTCCCGGACAGGAAAATTCGAATTTAATTTATTTGGATCAGGAAGAAATTGTAAAGAATTTAATTTTACAACACCACCTAAATAAAAAAACGGCTATCTTTGAACTGATGTTTAATAAAAAGACCCTGTCTTCGTTTAGGAAAAATTTCAACGGTATTGCCGGGGCATTTTTTGAAGCGGAGAATAAGGGAACCTTTTTGTTTTGGGGTTTAAAAAACGGTAAAAGAGTTAGACTGTTTTTGGAAGATGAAAAACTTATTAGCAATGATTACAATTTAAATATTCCACTTACCCCAAATGGCGTAGCGGAAGCGCTGAACAATAATCAGATTATGCCGAGCATGGCCCTTACTTATATTGTGATTTCGTTTTATTATGGTGTGACTTGCGGCGGCGGGTTCAGCCAGGTGAATTATTTGGCAGAATTAAAGGCCGCCTGGAAAAAAGTATTATTGGAAAACAATTTTATAATTCCACCATTTTTAGCGGCGCTTCAAACCAACCATTTTGCGGCGGATATGGCTCTTTCGTTTATTAATTATCAAAGCCGCTCAGTTCCGGCGACCGGCTTAGACGTGCTTTTGTACGGAAATGAAAACAACGCCGCAGATTTTAAAAAGATTTGTCTTTTAACTTCCCTAAAAAAAGCTGTTGATACTATGCTGCCTGAATATTACAAAATAATTACCGGAAAGACGTCTAATGTTAAACGGAAAAAACTGAAGCCGTTTTTATTTATCCCGTCCAATTTCAGTAATCTGTTTGCGCCGAAGAAATGCGAATATTGCGGTAATAATCCGGTTCCGCATAATGTGCAGTGGATAAGTGAATCAATGATTATAATGATGTCGCCATTGAATCGGTCCATGGCAAGAGTGGGGATTTTTAGGGCGTTTAGTCGACTTCTGGATAATTTTTTTATGCTTTGGTGGCGAATATTTGAAAAGTTGAAGTTGGTTGG
>Ga0172379_10007503_pt1 | contig 14142 bp, 6 predicted proteins | sample GrowelOW334metaG_FD_119756 | JGI IMG/M metagenome (GOLD analysis project Ga0172379, IMG submission 119756) | Groundwater microbial communities from an aquifer near a municipal landfill in Southern Ontario, Canada - Groundwater well OW334 metaG | ecosystem: Environmental > Aquatic > Deep... | reverse complement strand
GAGTGCTTTCATTTCCGGAACAATCTCATTCTGCACTGTTTCATCAGTTGATTCGTTGATCGGATCCCAAATAACAATACTCGGGTGATTCCAATTATCCTGCAGCCATTCGGTAAACTCTTTACGAATTTGCGTGTCGGTGCCGGTGACATTCCAAAACTGCCATTCATTTTGTATCAGCATGCCGTTCTCATCGGCAATATCATACCAGCGGTTATACAACTGCCCAAGATGATTCCGGAAAAAATTGAAATGATGGGCTTTCGGAATATCAATCAGCGCTTTCGTGATCCACGATCTGTTCCACGGCAGCAATTTTCGCTGCCCATCCGATAAAAATCGGTGAAATGCAATATTGCTCCCCCGAAGCAGAATGCGATGTCCATTCAGGAAAAAGTCGGGACCGACGATTTTAAATTCACGCATACCGAAAGTTGTGCGCATCGCATCCAGTTCAGTCTTGTTGTCAAAAATGCTCAATTCCACTTCGTACAGGAACGGATGTTCCGGCGACCATAACTGTGCATCATCAATCGGAATTTGAAAAGTTACCTGCGCTGTTGCATGCGCATCACAAGTAATGTGAATATCCTGGATTGGTGTAACAGCTTCGTCGGAATTTTTTTCAAATACACCGGCAGAAATTCTCAGCGATTTCTGCAGTTGCCCTAGATGTTGAATCCATACACGCACTTCCGCAGTGAACGTATCAATATGCGGAATCACCTGTACTAATTTTACACGGGCTTCGCCGACACTGGTGAGCGAAACATCTCCCCAGATACCGGGAGTGTAGATCTCTTTTTCCTGATCGCGTCCCACGGCGCTTTCCGGCGGAAGGGTGGATCTAGCGCCGACACGAACGACCAGTTCATTGGTACCGTCGCGTTTCAGGAACTCATTCAAATGATATTCATGGGACGTATAGCAACTGATCGATCCGCCAAGATGCACACCGTTCAACCAGACTTCTGTACCGAACATGCTCTGTTCGATTTTGAGAAATACATTCACCGACTCCGGCACATTTCCAAGCGAGAATGATTTCCGGTACCAATGATAGTCAAAGGATTGCCAATCATACGGCGGTAAAGCCGTATCCACAACCGATGGAACTGAAATATAGGAATGAAATGGTTGATGATCGTCTGCAGAACCGCCCGCAATTTCCCATTGACCATTGAGGCTCGTTTCGTTATGCGACTTATTTGGATCCATCAATAATTGAAATGACATCTCGTAAATATTAACGGCAGATGATACCAAGTTTTTGCAGCACTTCCGGGCCTGCTGCAGTATTTGTTATTGATGAAGGAATAAGAATAAATTCCCCTCCGGTTTTTGTATTCACTACTCTTGCCAAGCAAGGATAACGTTCGCCTTGATCCGGCGATAATAGATTGCGATTTGTTTCGGTAAATGCAAGCGGTTGGAAAAACCATGGTTTACTGATTGCAAAATCGGTAAATGCTTCATGGACATCCGTTGCCAACGAAGAAAGGCCGGAAAGAAGGTCGGTAAATTTTACACCCCGGCCATCAATTTTAAATCCGAATACACCGCGAGATGTTTCCCAAGAATTAAAAAAATCCCCCTTCCCCCATGAAATAACGCCAAACCTTGTCGGTTGTTCAACGGTCATATTGTTGAAGGGATTTATGGACCGCCACGCAAGCTGGTCCGTTTCTATTCCCATCGATGTAGTATCGGCAAAAAGTCCTCCACCCCCGCCGCCGTCAAACACCTGAACGGCAATCACATTATCTCCCCCAAAATTCAGAGCCGCATAACCATCATCGCCCGGTTTTATAAAGTACCGACGGATCGTTTGCCATCCGCCCTGGGTTCCAATAAGCTTTCCATTCACGAACGTCCAATCTTCATCGTCTACCCTTCCGAGATTCAAGGTCACGATCTTGCCGCGTGCTTCCGCAGGAAGCATAAAATGTGTTCTGTACCAGCCCCATCCATCATAGAGTGAACCAAGATGTTCTTCCCATGCCTGCGGTACTGTAATTGTATTCCATCCTGTTTCCGATAGTTCTTTCGCATGCCATCCGTTGACCATGCCCCGTTCATTCTCCCGTTTTACAGTGGGAGAGGATTGAGACGATTGGAATTTCCAATCTGTGAAACCATAATTTTTAACACCGCCCCGGTATTCATACCAATCAATTACTCCTCCTGTCTCTCCCATCGTTCCTCTTTCATGCATTGTTGCCCCGTAAAATACAATGGCACCTCCCCGATCAAGAAAGCGCGCAAGTACCGGTTGAATGTCTATCCCCTTTTGAGTTTTTCTTGGCAAAGAGTTTCCTGCAATAATCAGCGCATCGATTTTTGCTGTATCGAGCGACAGCAGGGCTTCTGTTGATATTCGGCGGGCAGGAAGTCCGGCAAAGGTAGTTGTTGGAATTCCTTCATCACCATAGAGTGCCGCCGTTCGCGATCGAAGCGCGGGAGCTTCAAGTGGCGTTGGTGCTGACCAATCGGTTATCTCAGGATAGCTTTTCTTTGTAACGGCTGCTCGCTGAGCTCCTTCAATTGTTGCTAGTGTAGGCGCTTCAATAATCTTTACCCGCGGATCAGTCACCAGAATTTTTAATTTTCCATCCAGTTGAGTAAGCGCAATTTCTCCTTCCGGAAGTGGGACAGTGGCACTCCAAGTGCTCCAATGTTTCGGAACATTTGGAGTGACACGGATGCGCTTGCAGCCAGGTTCAAGAATTTCAATACCAAGAAGTCCTTCAAAAATTGCATCCTGATACGATCCTGCAGCAGATAAAAATGCATTTCCGCCTTCTGAAATGCCTTCGGGGCTGACCAATTCTTCCATCAATCCGGGATAATGTTCATCGTCTAATGTTTTTGAACAGCGTTCAAGGAGAAAAACTCCCCCATCAGCATCACCATGAAGGAATCTTGCTTTTGCTTCAACGGCATTCCACCACGGCCATACTTTATAGTTATGGTCAATATTCAGTCCCACATGGGTCATGGGAGGATAAATGGTTGTCGATCCGGCGGCGCGCCAATTATTGCTACGAACTGAATTGAGTATGCGAGATATGCGATCCGCAGGAGCAACACCGCATAAGATTGCCAGTGCGTTTTCCGCGGATGAAGAACGGGTGTCCCGTTTTCCCCAGAGCGAAAGATTGTTGTATTGCCCTGTTGAATCACTCCACAGCGCTGCATTTATTCCACGAATATATCGCGTCTGCAGTGCTTCCAATCTCTCCCCTTCCGCCGCATGACCAAGCGCATGTTCGATGTTCGAAAACGTTTTGAGAAGGTCAACAAAGAGAACATTAGAATAGAGAATTCGGGCACCATCGGGAAAAAGGAAGAAACGCGAATGATCCATCCACTCAGACACATCAACCAATAGACCGCTCTCGTTTGCATCACGGTCAATCCATGCGTTCACCCAGGGCAATAATGTTTTTTCAGCCTTTGTAAGAAATTCATTATCGCCGGTAAGAAGATAGTAACGCCACACTGCATGAGTCAACCATGCAGTACCTTCAGCAGAACCGCCTTGCGACGGATCTTCGGTCGCTTTCAATCCGCGCGGATTGTTCCTTTCATATCGATGAAGATCGTATTCGATCGTTGTTTTCGCAGCAGAAAAATGGCCGTCGACCATAGAGCCTGGTGCGAGTCCAGTCCCAAGATCCCGCGACCACACATCGCGCCACCGGAAGATTTCGCAGACATGAAGGCTGCCGTCAAATCCAAGATCGAGAAGATAACGATTGAACGGAACAGCTCGGTCAACAAGGGCAGAAGGTGTTTGTAAACGAAATCCTGTTTGATACGGTTCTTCTAATTTCATTCGTATCTCATCCAACGCTCCCGTTGGAACGGATGTCTTTGTTGTGAGAATGATCTGCCCGGCACCTTTTTTCACATCAATCCTGATCCGCCCGTTGTGAAACAGTGTTGGCGTTCCTGTTGTGTTCACTTCCATTTCTATTGATTTTGCTTTACCTTTCACGCGAATCACAGCAAAATACGGTATGTCCGGCATGGCGCCATGCAGAATTTCAATGTTCAAACTGGCATCGGAAAATGTATACAAAACGCCACCCGGAAAGTATTCCGAATGGGCTTTCTGAAGATCGAGTTCATGATGCTTTCCATTAACAACAAATCGATATTCGCCGGCAGCATCGCCGCCAGTATGGAATTCAAATCCGGTCGGTCGGACTTTAACGACACTGCGCCCGTTGCCGACCAAACCCTCGGGAGTTTTACCGGAATAGACGATTCGTCCCTTTTTTTGAGCTGTTGACATCGTCATGCAAACCGCAAGAAGAAGAATCAAAAACTTATATTTTGCCATTGCGCTAATCCTAGAAAAAATGTTCTCCCTGATGAGACAACGATCTATTTTTTCCAATCATCCGTTCTGAATGATGATGCCGGGAGTCCTGCCCCGTTAAAAAGTGTCGCTTCCGCGATATTATCCCACGCATAACGAACCGCTGTCGGTTTTTTCACTTTCTCTGATTGAATGATCAGGGTTTTCCCTTTAACGGAAACTTCCGCGTCATAAAACAGACTGTCATCACCGGCTATCTGAAAATATGAACTGCCATTTTGCTTTACGACGGTCATTCTGTCTGCAAACTCAAACGAGAGGATCATTGCGTTCTTTTTTACAATGAATGATTTGAATTTTGGACCGGAATACGCGACCTTTTTTCCATAGTCATTCGCCAGCGCCCATCGTGCCAGCCTTTCTCCCACCGCTGTTTTATTGGAGGGATGAATATTTTTCGCATTGCCAATATCCAACGTTACTGCCATTCCTGTTTTGGGAACAGATAGGGATTGCAACTGTGCCTCGCGCAATCGCTGCGATTCTTCTCCAGGAGAATAGCTGAACGGAGCAATTTGAACGAAATAAAATGGAAATTCATTATTCCAATTGCTTCGCCAATTGTTAATCATCAACGGGAATAATGTTTTGTACGCTTCCGGATCCTTCGTGTTGGACTCTCCTTGATACCAAATTGCACCCTTCAATGCGTACGGAATCAGCGGCGCGATCATTCCATTATATAAAGTTGTAGGAGTTTGTGAAGATAGTTCAAACTGCACTTTCGGACGCGTATAAAACTCGCGGGAAGCAGCATCAAATACGCAGAATTTTGAATCTCTGTACTCTGCAATGGGCATATATTTCCATGCACCGGCCAAATTTATTTTTCCACTGTCGGCTGCGGTCGAAACTTCAACATTCCGGGGGTGAATGTTCAGTTGTTCTTTCTGTCCCCAGAATCCACCGCCGCCGCCGAGGTCAATTATTTGCACAGCAATGGTAAGCAGGCTCTCTTTTACAATTTCCGCAGGGACAGAATAAACTCTATTTAAATTCCAGGGGTTTCCTGTATCAAGGCCTCCGATTTGTTTCCCGTTGATGAAGGTAAGATCGCAATCGTCGATCGGTCCCAATTCAAGAACAAGTTCTTTGTTCAGCCAATGCTTTGGTATTTCAATTTGTTTTCTAAACCACAAAACACCGTCAAATTCTCCAACCTCAGTTTGTTCCCAGCCAATGGGAAGATCCATTTCCTTCCAACTGCTATCATTGAAATCCATACGGGCATACTGCGCATCGTCAAAGGTTAATCCTTTGCACTGCTCTCCCATCACACGGTTTGATATGTCTATCACCTTGTGCGAATAGAGCCATATCATGTACGCGGCAAACTGTTCTCTGCTCTGCTTCAGTTCAGAAGGAAAGTCCAAATAATCCTGATGCTGGGTTATATACTTTTCACTTGTCCACGCCTGCACCGGTGTGCCGCCCCATGCTGCTTGTATCAATCCGACAGGGACATTAAGTTCCTGATGCAATTTTTTTCCGAAGAAATATCCCGTCGCACCGAATTTAGCAGCGACTTCCGGCGTGCACTCTTTCCATAAGCCGATGCACGTATCGTTCGGCTCCAAAGATATGGCGTGACCCACCGTAAACAATCTCATCTTCGGGAATACGGCATGCTGAACTTCCGTAGAAGAATTGTCGATCGGATTTTCCGGCGGCCATCCCTCAAGAGGCATTTCCATGTTCGATTGGCCGGAACAGAGCCATACCTCGCCGATGAGAACATTGTTCAAACGCATTGTATCTCCATCGTGCTGAAAGGAAAGTGTGAACGGACCTCCTGCCTTCGGTGTTTTTATTGACGCCATCCAACGTCCGTCCGGTTGCACAATACTTATTGCTTTTTTTCCCCACGAAGCGGTAATGAAAACCGTTGTTCCTGGATTTCCTTTACCCCAAATTGATGCATCGCTTTTTTGCTGAAGAACAAGATTGTCGGTAAATATCGGGGCAGGAACAAATTGCGATGATTGAGAGAACGTGCCTGATGAAAGAAGCATGCTTATAGCGGCGATAAAACAAATATTTTTCATGACAATATCCGAAAGCAGTAGTGTGAACCAGTTATTGGAGAATCATCAATTTCGTTGAAGATTACTTCGCTTCTTTTACAGCGTCCACCCAACCGCCTGTAAATCCAGCCTTTTTCAATCCTTTGACGATGTAGGGATTTTTCTTCATCACTTCCCAAACAAAGCCATTCCGATAATTTTCAATCATTAATGCGATTGGCCCTTGATCAATTCCAATATAATCATGATCAAACCAGCCATTCGGTGTTTTAGGAGTAATATATGTTGGATTGAATGCATCTAAAAATCCATACTTTGTCCAGAGTTTGTCGCCGTATTTATTTTTCATAGCTTTCAATGCGGGAATGGTGATCTCGGGTGCAAACGGAATTGATCCCCCAGCTGCAGTCGGCGTAATTGTTCCATCATCCAAATGTTCATCTGCTCCTGTTCCCCGCGCAGAATATGAACGAAAATCTCGTTTAATTCCATCCACTTCAAAAATAGTATCTTTTGGTCCATCACATGCCGTCATTCCCCAAATGGAATCGGAATAGTCTCTCCATTTATTCGGATTCAATTTTGAATATTCATAATGAACATATGTTGCGCGGCGGGAATTTTCAAAATAATCTATTCCCTTTTTCTGCATATAAGAATCTTTTATTCCGCGAAAATCAATCCACACGTGAGAATACTGATGACCTAACAACGGCATAAAATTGAGATGCTCTTGACCATAATATTTCTCCCAAATGTATGATGCGGTCCAAGCGTCCCACACTGTTTCTGGAACAGGATGGGTAGGCGAAGCAAGAGCAAGAATATATAAGATCATCGCTTCATTGTATCCGCGCCAAAATGCATCAAGGAATCCTCCGTCGGGTTTCCATCCCATTGAAACCCAATCAGAGCCTGCCATTGCCCACTGCCAATCAATGCGCCGATAAAGTGAATCGGCGAGCAAACGAATTTCTTTTTCTTGTGGTGAATCCCTGTCAAAGTACGATTGAGCAAACAGAATTCCAGCGAACAGTAATGCAGTATCAATTGTAGAAAGTTCTACATTTTCAAAACGTGTACCATCATCGTTCAAAAAATGATAAAAGAATCCGCGGTATCCAATCATTCCTTGAGGAGCATCACCTTGCTTCCCTTTCCATAAAAACCGCAATGTTGTCAGCGTTCTGTTAATGGCATCGGCACGCGCAATGTAATTGCGTTCAACAGCTACTCCGTACGATGTCAGTGAGAAACCGATTGCAGCAACACTCGAGAATGACAATGTCGGATACCGATCAGGTGTAAGACCTGTTTCTTTTGGCGTAACATCAAGAAACCATTGAATCGTCCGTTGTTGTACGGTATCCAAAAACGGATCCCATTGTTGTTTCTGCTGAGCGTTGGACTTGGTCGACAAAATAACGCACAGGAAGAGGATGAAATGTTTTGTCATAATCAGACGAACAATTGTTGGAAACAAATCAAGCGGTTCTATTTTACTAGGACCATCTTGCGGGTTAGTGAAATACTTTCTGTTGTCAACGAATAGAAATAAACACCGCTCGGAAGAGAGAATGCGTCCGGCCTGAACGAGACGTTATAAATTCCGGGCAGTTGACGTTTATTCACGAGAGTAACGATTTCCGATCCCAGCAGGTCGAACACTTTTACAGTAACGAAGGATTCTTTCGGAAGCTGATAGGTGATGCGTGTGGAAGGATTAAAAGGATTCGGATAGTTTTGTGATAATCCGTATTCCGCCGGTACTTGCGGTACCGTTGCTACACCCGTTATCGTTGTAAACTTTGCCGTTGCTAATCCGCGCTGCACATCGGCGTTCTTCATGAATCGTTTCCACACTGACTGATTCCGGTAATTTTCAATCATGATAATTATTGGTCCCTGATCAATACCAATCACATCCTGTCCCCACCAATTCACATTTAAATTGAATGCATCCCGGAATCCATACTTCGTCCACAATTGCGAGTGGTAATTGTTCCACATATTTTTAATAACTGGCATCACCTCATCCGGTGCAAACGGAATGGAGCTGATTGGAGCAGTCGGCACGATCGTTCCATCATCATTTTCCGGCGGCGGTGCGCCATGTGCTGCATACCCGCTCGGAACATCGCTGGCTGTTATTCCCCATAATGAATCACTGTACCCTGTATGACCTTTAGGATTCGCAATACTGTATGCACGTTGCGCAAGTGTTGCCCGACGAGAATTTTCAAAATAATTAACATTATGTTCCTTCATCCAATCATCTGCAATATTCCTGAAGTCGATCCAGCAGTGAGAGTATTGGTGTCCGAACAACGGAGCAAAATTTACATACAAATAGCCATACTGATTCTTGTAATTAGAATTATATCCTTCCGTCCACTTTTGCCAACCCATGTAATCCACAGGGTACGTCGGCGAACCCATCGCGAAAATATACATTAAGGAAGCTTCGTTGTATCCCACCCATTGACCATAATTAGCGAATCCGGTATTTGGCATCCATCCAAGCATAATACCCGGATTAAAGTTCCGCATGAGGTCCCAATTCATCCGATAATAGATTGAATCGGAATAATTCCGGATGAGTGTCTCCAGCGAATCCGATCCGGTGAAATATTGTTTCATATCTATGATTCCCGCCAGCAGAAGCGCTGTATCGATCGTCGAGAGTTCAGAATCCCACGCCCGCCTTGCCGTATTCATATCCAGGAAGTGATAGAATAAACCATATTTACCGGCATATCCATTTCCGCTTCCCTGCGGTGCATTCCAGAATGTTTTCATCGTGATCAACACTCTGTCTCTTGCCGCTTCCCTGCTCACCCAACCGTGATCAACACCGATAGCGATCGCCGTAAGCCCAAAACCGACCGAAGCGATACTGCTCGGAACATCTTTCGGAGCGCTTACATTCTGCCGGTCTCTAATAAGTCCGTTGGCAGGATTCGCCTCATTCCAGAAAAAATTAAAAGCCGTATGCTGAATGGTATCCAACAGTGCTTCGGTGGTGATCTGGGCAGATATTGTTGAGACGCACAATATGATACCACACAAGACAATTTTTATTTTCATAATATTCCCGATTCCAGTCTGTCCATTTGGACAGACATTGTCCGGACAATACAATAGCTTACCCCATACGTACTACTACCGTATGAACGGTTCCCTGTTCAAATGGTGGAACGGTTTTTTCTCTAGCACCTTGTCCAATAGCGTTCAATTGACCATCCACCCACAATTCTTTCACACCGCATTGAACATGGTCCGGATTTTTTACTTCAATATTATACTCGGCGCCTCGAAATGTCCGCTTCACAGTGTATCCTCTCCATAACGAAGGAATACACGGATCTATCAATAATCCATTTTCCGTCGCTCGAATGCCAAGAATCCATTCAAGCCCAACTTTATACATCCACGCTGCCGATCCGGAATACCATGTCCATCCTCCGCGGCCGTAGAACGAAGAATCCGGTCCTTCGATATTTCCGGAGGTCACATACGGTTCGGCAACATATCGATCAGGATTTTTCCCACGGAAGATAGGATTCAATTTATTATAAAAACGAAACGCTGTTTCCCCTCTGCCAAGCATTGCTGCTGCAATAACCGACCATGTGGCTCCGTGAGTGTAAACGCCGCCATTTTCACGCATTCCGGGACTATAGCGCGTTAAATATCCCACAAATTTATCCGGCGTTTTGTATGCAGGATATAACAGCAGTGTGCCAATTTCTTTTTCCAGTTTCTGTTCCACCACATCCATAATTTTTTCCGACCGCTCCATATCTGAAACACCGGCGATGATTGCCCACGTCTGCGGATTTAGCCAGACTGATCCTTCTGAATTCTCTTTGCTGCCGATTTTTTCTCCGGAATCTTTTGTCGCTCCATAATAATAATCTCCGTTCCAACCGAGAGAATTCAAACGGCTCTTTAAATCAACGGCTTTGGATAGATAGCGATCGGACCGTATTGAATCGTTTCTTTTTCCGGCTACGGCAGCAAAATCCACCAGAATACGATGAATGAAATGACCAAGCCAGATCGATTCGCCTTTCATATCCAGTCCGACTGCGCTCAGTCCGTCGTTCCAATCACCGCTGCCAATCAGAGGCAGACCCCGTTCACTGAACCGTTCAAGCGATTTATCAATAGCTCTTACACAATGAATATACATGGACTCGGAGCCGGTATCATCAACAAATGGTTCTGTTCCATCCAAGATAGCATAATCGTTTGTTTCTTGTAAATATGCATTCATGACGAACGGCAACCACAAAAGGTTATCCATAATCTGATTCCGCAATCCGATTTCGGATATGGGATGCCACCAATGATACACCCCGCCATCTTTAAATTGATGACGGGCATGAAGTTGCAACTGCCGTTTCGTCCGCTCTGAATCAATGGTGAGCCAAATCTGACTGTCTTGCAATTGATCCCGGAATCCGTACGCCCCGCCGGTCTGATAATACGCGGACCTCCCCCAAATACGTCCGGAGATTGCCTGATACTTCAGCCATGTGTTTTCCATAACATTCATGGCCTCGTCCGGTGTCGAAACTTCAACCGTGGACAACAACGAACTCCATCGCTCCTGCATTGCGGTGAATGCCGATTCGACATTTTTCACCGAATGGTATTTTTTGGCAAGTGAGATTGCTTGTTCTTTTGACTCCGCACAGCCGAGAGTAAAAATAATTGTTTGTTCGCCATTTGGTTTCAGCGATATCGCATTTTGAAGACTGGCGATATGATCCAGCCAGTTTCCTTTTTTCTTGCTTAATGTTTTTTTCATCACGCCGGACGGCATCGATTGATTGCCGTACATTCCGATGAATGATTCTTTATCTGTTTCGAATGCGACAGGTTTTATACTGGAAGAATGGAATGCAACGTACGGCCACTCAGTATTCCAATGTCCACGATCAGTTGGTACTTCCCACAATCGTTTGGTGGCAAAAATAGAATGGGACGAAGTATGATAATCGGTATGCATGAATGATTTATGGAATTCCCGGTGCCAGTCCGGCGATTGACCCAGTGCCCATTCAAAAAAGGTGTAGAGATTGATCGTTCGTTTCTTGCGGGAACGGTTTCGAATCGTTAGCTTCCAAATTTCAAGAGGATCATCGTTCGGGAGAAAAACGGTAAGCTCCGTTTCGATCCCAAAATTTTTTGAGGTAATGACGGAATATCCTACTCCGTGCCGGCATTCATATGCATCGGGTGTGGTGCAGACCGGTTTCCATCCTGCCGACCAGACGTTCCCCTGTTCATCACGCAGATAAATATATTTTCCCCACTCATCTTTGATTAAGTCCTGATCCCAGCGGGTAATCCGGTTCAATTGTGCATGTGTGCGCCAGCTGTAGCCGCTGCCGGTCTGTGAGAACGTGATGCCGTACTCTCCATTGCTGATCACATTTATCCATGGACGCGGTGTTTTCGGAGTGGTTACGACAAATTCTTTTCCATTATTGGCAAAATAACCGTATTTCGTTTTAAAATTTTTCAACGTTATTCCTTTGATAAAGCAATCCTATTCCAGTTAGAGCATTATTCCCACAGAAATACGATGGGCTTCTTTCAACCGTCCATGGTCCGCCCAGCCGTAATCAAAATTAATCTTATAACCGGACATTTCATACTCAATTCCTGTTCCGAATGTCAGACCGACTTCGGAATCCTGAAGGAATAAGTTTTGATACCCTGCACGAAGGGCAATCAAATGATCAAAAATATATTCGGCGCCAACACTCATGCTTTCCGTGTTGTCGCTTGGATGAAAGGCATCCACGGCAACAGTAAGAGTGTTCGATTCACTTAATTGCACCGGCATGCCGATGCCGACACGAAACATGACCGGAAGCGCAAAGTCATTCGTCAACAATTCCGCTTGTAATTGACTATTATCTCCGTACTTCGAAATACTCTGATCATACGGCACCTGTAAATCCCTTCCGCTGAACTGCCCCCGTGTTCCAAAATTTGAAATGCTCGCTCCCAAATGCAGTCCGTCCGGGGAAATTCTATAGATGGTACCGACACTGAAGGAGAATGCATTCATCGCACTATGCCAGATGGTTTCCTGGATATAATTGGCTTGCAATCCCACCGAAAACCGTTCCGATATCTGCCGACCGATGCCAATACCGATAGCAACATCAGAAACGGAATATCGTTCTCCCGTTCCCAATGGCTGTTCGACTGTACGCACATCTATTTCACCGGAATTTAACGACGTGAAGGCGGCGTAAATATTTCCCATCCCTTCAATGTCGAACTTGAACACTCCGTAATCGTAGGCAATGTCAGCAAGCCACACACTGTGCGTAAACTGAACCGATGTCCCCTGCATAAAACCAACAGCACCCGGATTATAATAGATTGCTTGCAATTCGGAATATACCGTTACGCCGGCATTGCCCATCGCCGCAATATGAGCGCTTGGTTCTATTGAAAGAAACGCGCCGATACTCGTCCCTGTTTTGGATTGCGCAAGAAGATTTGCCACAGCGAGAACGAGTGCGGAACAAATGATAAATATTTTCCTTGTCATGTTTGTCCTCGCTTATTTGATGATTGCAAATTTACCGATGCTTGTCCCCGCATCGCCTGCATCCACATGGAAGATGTACAATCCGGGGGCAACATCTAGGTTATCCTTCGTGCGCATATTCCAAGAAACGAAACCGTCCGTCGAACCGTCATGATTCAATGTCTGTACCAAATCACCGCGCACGGTATAAATCTTTACCGAACTGTTTTGAGGAATATTCCTGAATTCAATGCGACGATCTCCTCTTCCCTGTATTCCAAAGGGAGCCGGCTCAAAGCTTGCAGCACCGACGTACGGATTTGGAACGACATACGGACCATCTTTGAATTGTTCCTTGGCCGCATTCGATGCGATGGATTCACCTGACGTTGAAAAAACAAAAACATCGTTGGCGGTAAACGGTGAAAACATTTTAAATCCAAATGTATCTCCATTTTGAGGATACACGGTCGTTCCTGCGAGGCTCTTTACCTTCAAACGCCACGTGACCGAATTTTTTCTTGCCACCGGTATGCCTTGAATGCTGTCAGGTCCCGTGAGTATTTGAATTTCGTCCTTAGGATCACTTAAGGTTGAATCGTTATTCTGATCCACGAAGAGGAATTTCATTTTTTTATCGGTCGTTGCTGAACGTATGGTAAACTTAACAGGCAATGGGTCCGGATTAAAAATCGGATTATACGGAAGTGCTGAATCAATAATGGTATTGGTAAAAATAATATTAAAATCGGATAGGAAATTTTCCCGCTTATAATTTGTTGACCATTGGCTGTAATATTCAATATCAAATGTAACATTCGATTTGCTACTATCGGTAAATTTTGTTTTGACAGTATCAATTTGATATTTTGGCAATGTATAAATCACCGGCTGAATACCAAGTTCCGATATCCCTCCTGCTTCCCCGGTAAAATCATCCCCTGTATTAAATAAAACCTTATTATTATTTGAACTGTCGATAAGATTATAGGAGATTGGATGCACGCTGTCCGGATTTGTATTGAAGGTAATCTTTAAGATATGGTTATTGGGAACAAGTTCCGATTTGAGAACCTTCACCGAGACCGTTCCCGTTCCATTGCCAGAAATTTTTGTCACTCCCGTTGTAGATGCTTTCTGATACCCCAACACTTTTGGATTCGGTCTAACGG
>Ga0172379_10007502_pt1 | contig 14143 bp, 13 predicted proteins | sample GrowelOW334metaG_FD_119756 | JGI IMG/M metagenome (GOLD analysis project Ga0172379, IMG submission 119756) | Groundwater microbial communities from an aquifer near a municipal landfill in Southern Ontario, Canada - Groundwater well OW334 metaG | ecosystem: Environmental > Aquatic > Deep... | reverse complement strand
GTGAAAAACTCAACAAGATGCCGTATATACGAACGTAACCTTAAAGTTGTTGTCAGATTTATTGTTAGTAACCCTTGACTAAGAGGCCGAGTCCATATACGTGTTTTTTACGGTATTGACAAAGGAATTTAAAATGGTTTTGATACTGAATAATTCTTGCTTTCTTTAGACTACATGACAAAATAAGCGCTTCAGAATTTGCCTATCTTTAATCAATTTGGAAGATTTTATCATGCTCAAAAAAACTCATAAAGCCTCGGTAGTACTAATGGTTCTCGGAACATTCAGCTTGTATTTTTCCCAAGCTTATGCTGAAAATTACCTTAATTGGCAATCTAATGAGGTGAATAGCTATTTGCAAAAATGGGATCCAAATATTATTCCAGGTGTCACCGACCCGTTTGCTAGCAATGTGACAGTAACAGAGGTACAACCCACTAAAGTGACTTATTTTGTGCGCGGTTATACGCCGGCGAGTGGTATTGGAGCAATTGGCACTTGGTTGATGAAAGCGAGTGAAGTAAGAGGCTTAACTCCGGAACAAATGAAAGATAAGTTTGCCCTGCAATATGCGCCAACCAAGATTGAATATGTCAAAATCCCAGCAGAACGGAAATATGCCTATTGGAAAGGAGAGGCCGGAGCAATCAATGATCCTGCACATCCGTGGGGCAATGGTGGCGGCGAGCAGATCAAAATTATTAATAAGCATACTAGTTCAGCAGCACCAGCCGATCCAGCTCGTTTTGCCGATTATGCATTTCCCAATGCAACGACTAATTTTTTCAATGGACAAGATCCAGGCAGTTTGATTTTTAATTATGGCAACAACATTACCATTGCTAAGTATGGCAATATAGGCCGTGTGGCACATTATCTGGATAAAAATCTGGTTGTAACTAATCCTAGCAACGATAGCGATAACAGTGATTTAGATGCTATTTACGCCGTGTTGGATTCTTTAAATTTGCATAATACAGCAGCTTTTACTAATGCTCTGAATACACTTTTTAACCCAGAATTATATGACGCTATTTCAGTTGCGGGTTTTCGTAATAATTTAGTTTTTGGGAACGCTTTATTCGACCGCGGAAAAGATCTGCGTTTAAGTCTTGATAAATTGCCAACTACTAAAATGCCGCAAAAAAAATACGATATATGGGCTCATGGCGTAGGTGAATATGTGGATCAATCTGGTGATGCCGATCGTACTGGCTTTCAATATCACACCTACGGAATGGTGGCCGGTGTTGACTATAAAGTGCGTCAAAATTTAATTTTGGGTGTTGGAGCAGCTTTCCTTAAAAATAATCTAGATTGGAACAACGCTCGCGGTGATGCAGCCATCAAAAATGCTAAGTTGGGATTATATGCTAGCTATTTTACACCGGACGTTTTTTTAGATAGTGCTTTAATGAGCGGTATCAATTGGACTTCAGCTAAGCGTCACATAGATAATATAAGCGGTATAGCCTACAGCAGCTTAACTCCAACGCTGCAAGTAGACGATCCGGATTTGGCTACAGGAACTCGTAATGCTACTAGCGATCAAGCTGGCCGGGATTTAGCGCTGCAAGTTAAAGGTGGCGTAAATTATCATCTGTGTAATTGGAATGTGACTCCACTAGCGCTGTTTGGTTACTTTTATAATAAGCAAAATAGTTTTGATGAGAATGGCGCGGACAATGCTAATTTGCATGTCAATGGGCTAAATAGCCAACTCATTCGTGCAGAAGTTGGTGTGTCCCTAGATCGTAATTTCAAAACTGAACGTGGTACCGAGATAGTACCTAATGCAGAACTTGATTGGGCCCATGACTTCCCATTGGGTAAAAATCAAATTGACTACAACATAAAAGATGTAGCTACCAGTAGTTCTGTGGAAGGTTTTCATCAAGGAACTAATAGCATATTGGCAAATGTTGGCCTAACCGTACATTTTCTTAATGGTATGTTTATTTATGGCAAATACGGTGCAGAATTTACGCATGGCTTCACGGGACAGACGGCTAATTTGGGATTAGGTTATAGGTTTAATTAAAAAAATTATTTCTTTACGCGAGTTACTTTTTTCGTAATTTCAAAAAACGGTAATTTAACTTTTAAACTGGTTTCTTGTTGGCTAACGGTCAGTTCGTTATCTAGAAGATCGGCTATTATTTCTGTACTGTTTTCAAAGATTTTCACTCTTTGTTTGTCAGTTTTAGCCTGCGCAAAGTGGTAAACCTCTCGAGTTAGCTCTTTGATTTTTGCAAAAGTGTCGATAATTGCAATGGTGGTGGCGATAGCTTGCGGGCTTTTGAGAATTGTGGCAAGCATGTATAGGCCACGTTCTGTGAAGGCTTTAGGCAAATATGTGGAATGTTTTAATGGGTTTAACCGGTGGAAATTTTCCACCAGTTCCATTTTTTCGTTTGGATTTAATGTAAGAATGTAATTATTGGGGAATTTGTCAGGATTGTTTTTTACTGCTTTATTAATATCTCTTGTTTCAACGCCGTAGAGTTCTGCGACATCTGTATCCAAAATAACCTTCTGATTGCGTATTTCAATAATCTTAGATTGGACTTGGTCATACGTAATTAATTTCATAAATATACCTCGCTGGAATTTTTAATGGATTTTGAGTCAAGGCTATTTTGCTTGGTTGAATATATTTCGCAATACCGTGTTTTTTACGGTATTGACAAAGAAATTTTTTATGAATTTAGATTTTGTTGAGATATAGATCTTATTTTAAAGTTGGTGTTGGTGCGCTTGTTTCTGCTTCCGCTCTAAGCGATCTCTCTTGCAAGATGCGGGTTGCCTCGGGTAGGGATTTTTCCCAAACGGCAAAGTGATGCTCGCCAGGTTTTTCCGCAGTGCGGCAAGGGATTTTTAGATCTCTCATAGCGTCAACGAAATCACGATTAGCTATACAATTTGAAGGGAAGTCATGACTAAGTGTTTCCATGTAAAATCGCGATTGCCGTAATTGATTTATATTCAGTTCTCCTGATCTAAGTTCTGGAAACAAAAATTTTTCACCAGGTGGTAATAATGTGAAATCTTCGCCTTTCTTTGTAAAGCGGCTTTCACTAAGCCAAAGTGCAGCGGACTGCGTTAAGACATTGCCAAAAATTTCTGGATGATGCAGCCCAATATGCATAGCAGCAAAGCCACTTAGACTGGATCCGCAGATGGTAACATCCGCAGGCGCCGTAGATACGTGAAATTTTTCTTGTACGCTAGGAATAAACGTTTTAGATAAAAATTCAGTAAATCCTTTAATATTTCGATCGGGGCGATATTCATAATCGCGGTCTATGTTTGCATTACCTTCAATTGCTTTGGGTTCAAGCATAATGTTTATAGTTTTGCCATCTTCTAAAATTGTAGGGACCTCGGCGGCGTCTAAATACCACTTCCCATCTAAAAATAAGCGCATTGGGTAAGCTTTAGTTGGATCATATCCTTCTGGTAAATGTACATGAAATATGCGTTCAGTTCCGTCTTTGGTATAAGCTGGATCTGTTATATCAGCTATGACGCCGTGGCTATTTATGTAATATGTTTTTAAGCGGTCTTGTTTCTTTATATTTTCCATAGCCGCTTCTTGCTCTGCAATGGCGCGTTGTTCTTGTTGCTGATTAAAAGGTTTTAATAGATCCAGAACGGGATTGAAATTACGAGCACTTTCGTAAAAGCAGCGTGGGTTTAGGGGATCATGTTCGATTATTTCTGGTTTTTCAGCACCTTTTCTTTTAACCTCGAAATAATAAGTAGTACAAAAATCTTTCGGTAAATCAGCTGTTATAATACAAATGTTGCCAACCCTTTGAAATGCCTGCTTAAAACTAGGATAGCGCCCGCATACTTTGACTGTTTCTGCATCTCCTTTCTCATCATAATAAAAAAAAGTAACCCGCTTATGCTCTGTATCTCCTTGGATATCTTCCACCAAAGGGCAGCTCTGTTGCGCCCTTACTTTAGTTTCGAAAGCTTCGAACGGGGTTCCATGCAAAGCAGAGCATAGTTTTGTAAGGTTGGTGCGAACATCTTGTAGTTTTCTTGGCATGATTTACCTTTAAGTGTTATGTTTTTGCAGAAGTAGCCTTACCTTGATTCGCCACTGCCTGCGTGGCTTTTGCAACAGCTTCTGGATCGCCAAGGTAATAATGTCTAATGGGTTTAAAATCTTGATTTAGTTCATATACTAACGGAAGGCCGGTAGGTATATTCAATTCTGGAATTTCTTTATCGGAAACGTTATCTAGATGTTTTACTAAGGCTCGTAAACTATTTCCATGGGCAGATATGAGAATATTTTTCTTAGACAATATAGCCGGTATAATTTGATCGTACCAAAATGGCAGGAAGCGTATTACTGTATCTTTTAGGCATTCAGTTAGAGGAATCAAACCAGGGTCCATGTTTTTATAACGAGGATCGTTTATTGAGGAACGTGGGTCATTGTTTTCTAAAGCAGGGGGTTGTATATCGTAGCTTCGACGCCAAATATGCACTTGTTCTTCACCAAATTTTTTGGCCATTTCAGTTTTATTTAAACCTTGCAATGCGCCGTAATGTCTTTCATTGAGGCGCCAGGACTTTACAACCGGTATCCACATCAGATCTAACGCTTCCTGTGTCAGCCAAAGCGTGCGTATGGCTCGCTTTAATACTGAAGTGAAAGCAATATCAAACGTAAATTTAGCTTCTTTCAATAACTTGCCGGCATTTTTAGCTTCTAAAATTCCTTTTTCGGAAAGATCAACGTCAGTCCAGCCAGTGAAGCGATTTTCTGCATTCCAAACGCTTTCCCCGTGTCGCAAAAGAACTATTTTGTACATAATTACCTCCCTAGTTTCAAAAGGGATATTTTACTCCGGAGCAGAAGTTAGTGCCAGGCATTCCATTTTTCCATTCTTTTCTTAGAAATTGTAACTTAAAAATATAACTTATTAACTTATTGATTTCAAAGGAAAATACATGGACATGTTTTTGTGAATTTCACGTGCATAAATTACCTTCTGGCAGCTTCTTTTTCTGATTTTAAAATCCGAATTAATAACACTGAAACAAATAATATTAAACTAACATATAGCAAGCTTAGTGGAAATGCTGTATTAGTTTTTAGAAGAGCTGTAAATACTGATATGGCAAAAGTGGCTAATAATCCAACAGACCCAAAAAGCGCACTAACCGTACCACCTACATGCGCTGGAAAAACTGTCGAAGATTTGCCTATCATGTTCGGTACAATTAAGCCGCCTAAAAAAAGTATTATAAGCACTGGAATCAAAATAGCGTAAATGTTAATTGGCAGGAAAAGGCTAAAGCCTAGCATTACTAGGGCGATAAATATTGCAGCGATCACTGCAGATAATGCAATATATGTTGGTTTAAGATGATTAATTAGAATGCGGTTAGTTATATTTCCCAAAAAGTAAGATATCCCGAGCAAGAGAGCCATTTTCCCATAAGCAACTGCCGAAAAACCTAAAATCTTTTGGATTAAAAAAGGCCCGACCATATTAAAAATAACCGATAATGCATAGAACGTATAACAAGCAAAAGCAGCAAATACAAATACTTTGTGGGCAAGGACGGTTTTTACGTTAATAAAAATCTTTTTGGGGTGTAATGGCTGCAAATTCAAATGGGTTTCCGGTATAGTGAAAAATATTAATAGAAAAACTATAAATCCATAACCACCAAAAAAATAAAAATCTGCTTGCCAGTTAAAATAATGTTGCAAATATCCGCCAATAAAAGGTCCTAGTATTGGTCCCAATGACCAGCCAATAGAAATGTTATTCATTGCTTTTGCTATAGAGCTTCCAGTAAAGTAGTCGACGGCAACAGCACGTATTGTTACAGCCATTCCTGCTGTCCCTAATCCTTGCAAAAAACGACATACAATTAAAATATAAATGCTACTAGAAAAGGGGGCGATGAAACTTGCTAAAATGAAAGTTAAGCTACTGAAAAGCAAAATTTTTCGTCTGCCAATCGTGTCAGACAGAACTCCTAAGAAAAATTGCCCTAGAGCATAGCTTAGCATATACGAGCTAATAGTGAGCTGTATTAAACTTTCAGAGACATGAAAGTAATCGGCTATAATCGGCAAAGATGGAACATACAGGTCAATACAAGTTCCCATTAGAAAGGGGCAGGCAAATAACAGGATAAATATACTCTTTTTTTTGTTTTGCAGCATTGTCGCAGTTTACAAGGTTTTGATAAATTAGTATCATGCTGTTTTGAAATGAGGATCATTATGAAACCTAATTTATCAAAAATTAATATCAACTTATTGTTTGCATTGCAGGCTTTATTGAAAGAGCGGCATGTGACTCGCGCTGCTAAAGCATTGCACATGAGTCAAGCTGCGATGAGCAATGCTTTAAAACAACTTCGTATATTATTTAAGGATGAACTTTTTGTACGAGGGCAGGCTAGTAGCATGTTGCCGACTCCACGTGCCTTAGAATTGGCTGATAAAATAAACGAGGTTATAAATCAAGTTACAGAAGTTTTTACTGAACCAAATAACTTTAATCCTAAAACGGCTAAACAGAATTTTATTTTAGGCTTGTCTGATTATACTGAGTTAGTTTTACTGCCGCCTTTGATGCGATTTCTTGCTAAGGAAGCGCCGTTGACTACTGTAACAGTGAAGCATAAAAGTTACTTAGCGAGCAGTAAGCCATTAGAAGATGATGATATTGACCTAATGATTGGAATATTTTATGCAAAAATACCTAAGGAATTAGTTACGCGTCTTATCTTTACAGATCGTCCAGTTTGTATAGGCTGGAACCAAAACCCATTGCTAACAAAACCGATTTCTCTTAAAGATTTCGTAAGAGCGCCACAAATTATTGTTTTATATCCAGAAGAACGCTCGGATTTATGTAGTGAGGCTTATTTGAAAGAAATTGGGTGTGAGCGGCGCAATGCAGTTGCTACCGTACCGCATACTTTAGCGGCACTATATACTCTGCCTAATACTAATCTAATTGGTGTTGTTCCTGAACGCGCTGCAAAAGCAGTTGCTGCTTCTTTACCTTTAGCAACTCAGTCTTTGGCATTTCCAATAAAAGGCTGTTGCCACACCAAAATTGAAATGGTTTGGCATCCTAAAAATCGTAATAACCCAGCACATCGTTGGTTGAGAGAAAGCATTATTGAATTGGCTAAGGGTGTTTAAAATGTCTGCACTGTATAAAGACTATAAGTGGCAGCTTGTTTATATAATGCTGTTTGCGTCCATCATAAATTATATGGACAGAATCAATTTGAGTATAGCAAATACCACGATAAGAGCTGAATTTGGAATGACAGATATCCAGATGGGGTTTTTGCTTTCGGCCTTTATGTGGTCCTACGCTCTATCAAATTTGTTCGCTGGAGGGTTGGTAGACAAGTTAGGGATTAATAGGGTATTGGTTTGGTCCTTGTTTATCTGGTCATTTGTAACGGTTTTAGGAGGTTTTACCGTCGGTTTTTTTTCATTATGTATTACTAGAATAATTTTAGGAATTGCCGAGTCGCCTTTTTTTATTATAGGAGGAAAAATAACGCAGCGTTATTTTATAAAAAAACAACGAGGGATTGCCTCTTCTGTTATTAACTTGGGTATGATGGTGGCTAATGGTTTTGCGCCGCCGCTACTAACATTCTTAATTATTGGTTTTGGTTGGAGGGGCATGTTCATTATTTTGGGAATCGTAGGTTTTCTAATTGCTTTTTTGTGGATTAAATTTTATCAAAAAGACGATGAAAAATATGTTGTTAGCGAAGATGAAAATGAGCAAAAAAGCAAAATAAAGTTTAGCAGTTGGGCTTTATTTAAGCACCCCACATCTTGGTGGCTTAATCTTGGAAATGTAGGTAATTCCTATTTGTTTTTTTTCTATTTTACTTGGCTTCCTACTTATCTCATAGACGCTAAGCATCTGAGTCTTAAAAATGCAGGATGGTTTGCCGCCATTCCTTTCATAGCTGGTGCTTTTGCTATACCGATAGGAGGCTATTTATCGGATTTACTTATCAAAAGGGGAGTAAATGTTATACGAGCGCGCCTAATGCCTGTGGTTGTAGGATCTCTTCTGGCTGGAAGTACTGCATTATTGGTGAACTATGTTGATAATCTTAACATGGTCATATTATTGTTAACAGTTAGCACTTTCGCTGTTTCTGCTCGCGCAGGGATACTGTGGGCTCTTGTGGGAGATATTTCGCCGAAAGAGGTTGCTGGCACTTTTGGTGGAATGCAAAATTTTGCAAATTTTATTGGCGGGGCTTTGGCTCCTATAGGAACAGGATATTTACTATCTATGACAGGACGAGATTATAATTTTGTGTTTCTTGTAAGTGGTGCCCTAAGCATATTAGGCTCGATTTGCTATGCTATGATAAGGCGGTCGATATTAATAAAGGAAATAGCGGTTTAATATTTAACTTACTGATTTATAAGGAAATATTGTAGACATGTTTTTCGCGAATTCTAATTACAATTGCGACAATCTCATACCAAAACTTTCTTCGGCGCAATTAACTTGACGCTACCCCTATACCCAATATAATGCCCGCATCGGAGGTGACAATATGTTCAGCCTGATACCAAAAGAAGAAAGTTTTTTTACTCTCTTTAAGGAAATGACTGAAAACACTATTGCAGGGGCTCTCTTATTAAAAGAACTCCTCGATCATTTCGATAACCCCGCTAGCATTCAAAAAAAAATCAAAGACATCGAGCATATCGGGGATAAAAAAACTCATGCTTTGATCAAAAAATTGAACCAAAGTTTTATTACACCTTTTGACCGCGAAGACATATATGCTCTAGTTTCTGCCCTTGATGATATTCTAGACATTATTGATTCTTCAGCACTGCACATTATTACTTATAAAATAACTACAATTACACCAGAAGCCAAAGAACTAGGCTTTTTAATCCTTAAAACATGCCAAGCTGTTGATAAACTAGTTGATCTACTGAGTAATAAAAAAAACTACGATCAAATTCTAGAGTTATGCCTTGACGTGAGCGCTCTAGAAAACGAAGCGGACCGCGTGCGCATTGAGGCTATTAGCCGTTTGTTTAGCGAAGAAAAAGATCCGATCCAACTTATTAAGTGGAAAGAAATTTACGAAAATTTAGAATTTGTAACCGATAAATGCGAAGATGTAGCCAATATTTTAGAAAGTTTGGTAGTAAAAAATGCCTGATTTTAGTTTGATTTTATTATCTCTCGTCGTAATCGTTTCTTTGGCTTTTGATTACATTAACGGTTTTCATGATACCGCCAATGCTATAGCGACCTGTGTTTCTACTCGCGCCTTATCAATTCGTTATGCTGTAATCCTAGCGACAGTTTTTAATCTTATCGGTGCTCTCATTTCAACAAAAGTTGCCGCAACTATTGGTACGGGCATTGTCGATGCCTACAGCGTAACCCAGCTAGTTATCTTTACTGGCGTTTTCAGCGCTGTAGTTTGGGGAATAGCAACCTGGTATTTTGGTATTCCTTCATCATCATCACATGCTTTGATAGGTGGATTAATAGGCGCTGCTGTTGCTCACACTGGTTTTTCTTCTCTGCACTGGTTGGGATTAAAAAAGATAATTTTAGCTCTGCTTCTTTCGCCACTTTTAGGTATTGTCACTGGATTTGCTCTTATCGTAGCAGCATTATGGGCATTTCGTAGATTCACACCAGGCAAACTAAATAAGAATTTTAGGAAACTGCAGATTTTTTCTGCAGCATTTATGGCCTTCTCACACGGAACTGCTGATGCCCAAAAAACTATGGGTATTATAGCCCTGGCACTTTTAAATTACGGATACCTAAAAACTTTTTCAGTACCTATGTTAGTAGTTATATCTTGCGCCATAGCCATGGCTCTAGGTACCGCGGTTGGCGGAGTTCGCATCATAAAAACGGTTGGCAGCAAATTTGTACGCATGGAACCAATTCATGGTTTTTGCTCTCAAGTAGCTTCTGCTGGAGTCATTATCGGAGCATCAGCCCTGGGATTACCAACAAGCACGACTCACATTGTAACTTCGAGTATTCTTGGCATTGGACTAGCTAAAAGGCGCTCTGCAGTTAATTGGAGCATAGCTGGAAATATTCTTTTAGCATCCATTTTTACAATACCAGTCACGAGCATACTCTCCTTTATTTTGTTTGCGATCATACAAACATTAATAAAAGCCACGCTGAACTGAAAAGCGGTGCCAGGCATTCCATTGTTTCATTTTTTACATTGAAATCAAAATTTGTGATTTCATCGGCGTCCATTTGTCTGTGGATAATTTTACTAGGTAATACTGTGTTGATTATAGCATTTCTTTTAGAGTGTTTTTGGAAAGTCCAGTTAACCTTGCAACCTTGGTTAAGGAAGAACCTTCTTTCAACAATCTAGACGCCACTGTTTTTACTACACATAAGCCTTCTTCTCGGCCTTGTTGTATACCTTTTTGTCTGTACTGTTCTGCTATAGTCATAATCTGTTCCTCATCAACATCGGTCAACCCATTTTTTATTATTTCGCGAAAGTCTTCGGGCTTATGGATTGATCCTGCTTCAACGATATAAGAGAGAGTAGAGTAAATATAAGACAATTCGCCAGATTTTTCAATTTCTCTTAAGTTTACTACCAATTTTTTTAAGGTTGGCAAAAAATCCTTCTCCCAAATATGTTTCATGGTACGAGCTAGTACTCCATAGCGTAATGTTTCTTGTAATCTTGTATCTGGTATGCGCGATAGATCAATTAATCGATAGGGTTTTGTAAAAATTTCTCGTGCTAATTCTTTATTTTCTCCAAATAGATCAAAAAAATCTGTTGAATAGTTATGAGGCTTCCAGCCGGTATAAAAAATCATGGGGTAAACAATGGGTAAACATTTTTTATCGACTTCTTTGAGGTGACGCTGCATAACGGCTAACACATATTTCCAAATTCTAAAGGCTATGAATGGGTCGGGTGTACTTTGATGTTCAACCAAAAGGTAGATGTAGCCTTGTTCTCGATGAAAATTGGCGGAGAAAAGCAAATCAGTGATTTGCAATTTTAAATCATCGTCAATGAAACTATCTGGTAGAGGTTTGATTGAAACAGGGTCGATAATTTTCTTGATATTATCAGGTAAATTTTCCGCAAAAAATTCCTGCATAACATTAGAATTACTCATCGCCGAGCGAAAAAAGCGATCATGTTTGGCAATATGGTTCTTGGACATAAGGCATATATCTTCCTGCCTAAAACCATATAGCGCAATACAGTGTTTTTTACGGTATTGACAAGAAAATTTGATGTGGTAGGTCGTTTTATTCTAAGAGAAAAGCTTATTTAAAATGGGCACTGTTCTAATTATGTGCGAAACACAAAAGCTAGCTGGGACGGCTATACATGCGACTATAGCGAATTTTGTAAGGGGAGGCCAAGGCATGTTTTTAAATAAAAGCGTTGTTGCAACTACTATTGGCGCGTGAAAAACGTATACGCCAAAAGCATTGGTAGATAAGAACTTTTGTAAAGTATTTTGAGTATTGAAGCGTGCTTGAAAAATGCCAATCAAAGCAATAATAACCGCTACGCAAAAAAAGCTTTCTCTGAATGCATTACCGAGAGCTAATAAATGCCAACCACCAAAAACTGATGGCGATATGGTATTTTTTGCTGAAATGGCAAAATGTAAAACTAAAATCCAGATCGGTGTCCCAATAGCGAAAGCCGCAATTAGCCACTTTATTCCTAGTTGATAACTAATTCTTGCAAAGAGATTTTTCTGATAGGCAATAATTCCTAAAGTAAACATCACTATGTAGGCAGCAAAAAAGCAGAATTGCAAACCGAGAAACGCTGAACCAATAGGAAATACTAGTCTTATTGCGAAGGCAGAAAGAGTAATTAGTAAAATTAAAAGCCAAACATTTTTAGTAGTAATAGCGAAAGAATATTTACGTACAAGAACATCAATCCAATTTTTACAGGCGAGGTAAATTAAAGTAAAAATCAATAAAGTAAGGGCAAACCATAAGGGGCCAGTCCAGCCAAGGAACCGAAAACTTAAAAGCCCATGAATTAGCCATTTACCTAAGTTAATATCTGGATGCGACATTTTTACGCATATGGGATGGATTAAAAAAATATATATAACGATTGGCATTCCTAGTCGATAAAAGCGGTCAGCAATAAATTTTTTTGTTCCTTTTTTCTCTAATGATTTGGGTATGAAATACGCGGCAATCATAAAGAACAACGACATCGAGTAGGCTTGGGTAAGTGCTTCTAGAGAAAAAAAAGAGTAGAAGGTAATATTGGTTAAACTACTATGTTCATTATAATACCACATACCTATACCGCTATAAGTATTCGCTACATGTTGTAAAACAATGAAAATTATAAGCAATGCTTTTAAGTTATCGATGTAGGCAAGTCTTGGTTTATTCATATTGATGTTCCGGTTAGGTTTATTATTTCTTGTATATTTGGTTTGTAATACTTGGCTTTTCCGACTTTGATAGTCAAATTAGGTAAGTGTTGGTAATGTGCTTCGCCGTGAGTGTGACCGCACAATACTAAAAAATCAATAGCGAGATTTTCTTGGGCAATTTTAGTTAATATATCGCCAGTGATTTTGGAGCTAAAGTAAGGTAGCCAATTATCATCGCTGATCTTTCCTTGATATACGCAAGCTTCTTTGAAGGGCGGAACATGCATCAATACAATAATTTTCTTAGGATTTTGTTTGATTGCATATGCTAGGTCATTCTCCAATTGTTTTGCGTCTATATTGGCCAAATATTGCATTTTGTTAAGCAATTGCAAATCTCCAAGAATCTTGGCTTGAAATAAATCTGCAATCAATACGCTATCGTAAAGAGATACTGTGCTGTTTTTATAATCGCCAAGTTGACCATCTGCCCAACTATCTTGGCCAAGCAAAATAGTTTCTTTGTCTAGTTGCTGCATGCTGGAGGCTGGTAGCCAAAATAATTGAGTGTGTATCTTGGTTAATCTTGTGAGAGTTTTACGCACTTCATCAATTTGTCCTCGATAATAATCATGATTGCCTAATACAAAATAAATTGGCTTGCTAATTTGATCCGCCATTTCGCTTAGTATAGCCACTAAACTCGGTGCTTCCGCAATGTCACCGGTTATTAAGACAGCATCACAGTGGGTTTTTATAATTTTTTTATAAAAATTTAGGCGTTCAGCACCTTCGAGAAAATTTAGATGGATATCTGTAAGCCAGGCTAGGTGCATTGTTGTTGTCTTTTTTATTTCTTTACGCGTGTTACTTTTTTCGTAATTTCAAAGAACGGCAACTTAACTTTTAAACTGGTCTCATGTTGACTAACTGTTAGCTCATTATCTAACAAATCGGCTATTATTTCTGTACTATTTTCAAATATTTTTACTCTTTGCTTATCAGTTTTAGCTTGGGCAAACTGATATACTTCTCGAGTTAGTTCTTTGATTCGCGCAAAAGTATCAATAATGGCAATAGTTGTTGCGATAGCTTGTGGACTTTTAAGAATTGTGGCAAGCATGTACAAACCACGTTCAGTGAAGGCTGTAGGCAGCTTAACTTTGCCGCCACCTTTGGGTGAAGTCGCAAATTGCGACTTCACTGGTATCCATTCATCCATGGTTAACTCGATTAGGTAGCTGTCTGGAAATTTATTAGGATTTCTGACGACAGCCTCGTTAATTCTTTTAGTTTCCACGTTGTAAAGTTCAGCCACACTGATATCTAGTATCACCTTTTGGCTGCGTATTTCAATAATCTTGGATTCTACTTGATCGTATGTGATTAGTTTCATAAGGGCTCCTTATATCAATATTGAGTTCATTGCATAATAATTGAGATAAAGATTGTCCCTGTTATTTCAACGAATTTCTATACTGATGGGATGGACTCTCCTCTTACTAAACGGCATCAAAAGTGCCAAAATAGTAATATTCGAACGGCATCTAAAAGTGCCAAATATTAACTATAAAATTCAGAGGAGAATCCGATATGAATATTACAACACATTTAGGAATCGATGTAGCAAAAAATGTTTTTCAGTTGCATGGAGTTGATTACAAAGGGAAAGCTACTATGAAAGAAAAGATAAGCCGTAAAAAGTTG
>Ga0172379_10007501_pt1 | contig 14143 bp, 10 predicted proteins | sample GrowelOW334metaG_FD_119756 | JGI IMG/M metagenome (GOLD analysis project Ga0172379, IMG submission 119756) | Groundwater microbial communities from an aquifer near a municipal landfill in Southern Ontario, Canada - Groundwater well OW334 metaG | ecosystem: Environmental > Aquatic > Deep... | reverse complement strand
CGCCTGGATGGTCAAGGCGCTCAACCCCAACCTCCTGCAGACCGTCGAGGGACAACCGGTCTTCGTGCATGCCGGCCCCTTCGCGAACATTGCCGTCGGGCAGAGCTCGATCATCGCCGACCGCGTGGCCCTGAAGCTGGCCGACTACCACGTGACGGAGAGCGGCTTCGGCGCGGACATCGGCTTTGAGAAGTTCTGGAACCTGAAATGCCGCTTCTCGGGCCTCGTGCCGAACGCGGCGGTTATCGTCTGCACGGTGCGGGCGCTCAAGATGCACGGCGGCGGACCCAAGGTCGTTCCGGGCAAACCGCTTGATAAGGCGTACACCGAAAAGGACGTCGCCTTGACGGAGGCCGGCGTACAGAACCTGTTGTCCCATATCGAAACGGTCAGGATGAGCGGCATCCAGCCCGTTGTCTGCGTCAACCATTTCTTCACCGATACCGACGAGGAAATCAACGTTATCCGCCGGGCGGCGGAAGCGGCAGGGGCGCGCGTCGCGGTGAGCCGGCATTGGGAAAAAGGCGGCGAAGGCGCGATCGAACTGGCGGAAGCCGTGGTCGAGGCCTGCGAGGAAAAGCCCGACTTCAAGTTCCTCTATCCCCTGGACCTGCCCGTCAAAGAGCGTATCGAACTGCTGGCCACTAAGGTGTACGGCGCCGACGGCGTCAGCTATACCCCGGAAGCGGAGGAAAAGCTGGCCGAGATAGCCGCGGACCCCGAGCTTCGCGACCTTGGAACCTGCATGGTCAAGACGCACCTCAGCCTGAGCCATGACCCCAACCTGAAAGGCCGCCCGAAGGGCTGGACGCTTCCCATCCGCGACGTGCTCGCGTACCGCGGCGCTGGTTTCATCGTGCCGGTAGCCGGTGACATCAAGTTGATGCCGGGCACTTCCTCCGATCCTTCGTTCCGCAACATTGACGTGGACGTAAAAACCGGCCGCGTGCGCGGAATATTCTGAGGAAACATGGATGCAACAGCATATCGATAACAAGACCTACCACGTGGAGATCCTGCCGCCCAAGCAGGATTCGGAAAAGCTCGACGCCGACCTGGAATTGTTCGCGACGAAGTTCAAGCGCGTTATGGAAAGCGGCTACTGCGCCTGCCTGACCGACAATGCGATGGGTAACCTGGCCTTCCAGGGCCCGGAAATGCTCGAGGAACTCGGCCTTGAACCCAAGAAAGACCTAGTGATGATTCACCTGAACACTTTCCATACCAAGGAAAACCTGGACGGCATTCTCAATTCCTGCAAAGCCCTGAAGATCCGGCAGCTCCTGGTTATCACGGGCGACGGCTCGGATCGTCTTCCCAAGCTGGCTCCTTCAGACATCGGCGCCGAGGGCGTGGAATCAGTGACCTCGGTGGAGCTGCTGAAGTACATCGTCCGCGAGTACCCCGGCGACTTCGAACTGGGAGTGGCTTTCAACCCCTACGAACCCGAAGAACATGAAGCGGCGAAGATGGAGCGCAAACTTGCCGCCGGAGCCGAGTTCATCATCACCCAGCCCGTTATCGAACGGAACGAGATCGTCGATAAGCTGTTGGCTAAGTACCCGACGATTCCCGTCATTGTGGAAGCCTGGATGAGCAAGAAGATAGACCTTCTTTCCGAAGCAGTCGGGTACGAAATCAAGACCGCGACCGATCCTTTCGACCCCATCGCGACGCTCAAGATCCTGCACCAGAACTACCGGAAGTGCGGCATCTACCTGTCTCTCCTGGGCTTCAAAACGCAGTACGACCTCATCGCGAATACCTGGAAATGAAGCGCCGTACATCCAGGAGGACCGCATGAAAATCGTCGTGTGCGTGAAGCAGGTGCCGGGATCCAACGATGCCAAGATCGACCCCGAGACCAAGCGCATCATCCGGGAAGGCATCAAAGCCGTCACCAATCCCTTCGACACCTACGCGGTGGAAGAAGCGGTGCGGATAAAGGAAAAGATCGGCGGCGAGGTAGTCGTGCTGACCATGGGGCCGCCCCGGGCGGACATCGTCCTCCGCGAAGGCATTTCCGTGGGCGCCGACAAGGCGGTCCTGCTGAGCGACCGAGCTTTCGGCGGCTCCGACACCTGGGCTACAAGCTACGCTCTGGCCAGAGCGATCGAGAAGATCGGCGGCGTGGACCTGGTGATCTGCGGGAAACAGGCGATTGATGGGGACACGGCGCAGGTGGGACCGGGAATCGCCGCCCAGCTGGATTGGCCGCAGGCTACCTACGTCATGGCGGTCCCCGAGATCACCGCGGCCGGCATTCAGGTCAAACGCATGCACGAGGACGGCTGGGACCAGTGTGAGATAAAACTTCCGGCGGTGCTGACGGTGGTCAAGGACATCAACCAACCCCGCATCCCGACCCTCAAAGGCCGTCTGGCGGCCCAGAAGATTGAGATCCCCACTTGGACCGCCGCCGACATCGGAGCGGATCCCGCGCTGATCGGGCTGAACGGTTCGCCTACGCGGGTCGTCAAGACCAACCCGCCGCCCGAGCGCAGCAAGGCCAGCCTGAAACTGAATGGAACGCCTGAGGACTCGGCCCGCCGACTGGTGCGGGAATTGCGCCTGCGCGGTCTGGTATAAGGAGCGTGACAACATGATGGCCAATACGGACAAAGCGCGCGTTTCCTATAAAAACATCTGGGTCGTCGCCGAAGTGATGGGTGGAAAAGTCCAGAAAGTCACCTACGAACTCCTGGGCGCCGCCCGCGCCCTGGCCAACAAACGAAAGTCCGAACTTTGGTGCATCGTCATGGGCGACGGCGTTTCAAGAGAGACCGAGGCACTGTTCCACGGAGGCGCCGACGTCGCTCTCACGATCGACGATCCGCGACTCTCCCGTTTCCTGGACGAGGATGAAGCCTCGGCCCTGGTGCGCCTGATCGGAAAGCACAAACCGGAAGTCGTCATCTGCGGAGCCACCACCCGGGGCCGCGCCCTGATTCCGCGCGTCGCCGTCAAATCCAACTGCGGGCTCACCGCCGACTGTACGGGACTCGACATCGATAGCGAGAACGGGGATCTCCTGCAGACCCGACCCGCATTCGGCGGAAACATCATGGCGACCATCCGCTGCTCGAACCACCGACCGCAGATGTCCACGGTGCGGCCGCGCGTAATGACCGCCCTGAAACCCGATCCTAGCCGCACGGGCCGCATAATCAGGGAAAAACTGCGGCCGACGGAAATCACGGACCTCAAAAAGGTGATCGAAGTTTTCCACGATACCGAAAACGCCGTCAACCTTGCGGATGCCCGGTTCATCATCTCGGGCGGACGCGGGGTAAAGGGGCCGGAAGGCTTCAAGCTGCTGAAAACTCTCGCGGAACGAGTCAACGGTGCCGTAGGCGCAAGCCGCGCCGCGGTTGATTCCGGCTGGGTGCCGTACAATCATCAGGTGGGACAAACCGGACAAACCGTCCAGGCGACGGTTTACCTGGCCTGCGGCATTTCGGGCCAAATTCAGCATTTGGTCGGCATGCAGTCCTGCGACTACATCATCGCCATCGACAAGAATCCGGATACGCCGATGATGCAACTGGCGGACGTAGCGATCGTGGGCGATCTTTTCGAGGTTATTCCCGCGCTTGTAAAAGAGATCCCGAAGACATAAATTAAAGTTTCCTCAAGCCGAGACTATTGACGCGCACGCACCAGGAGAAACTCGATGAACGCACCCGCAAAACCCGTCAATCGCCGGCTAGTCGCCGGAATGGGGATGCTGTTACAGATGTGTTTGGGAACCGTGTACGCCTGGAGTTACTTCCAGAAACCGATCATGAGCGCCTTCGGCTGGTCTAACAGCCAAACGGCCTGGACCTTTTCCCTGGCGATTTTTTCCTTGGGCTGCGCCGCCGCCTGGGGAGGCATGAACCTTCAAAAAATCGGTCCGCGTAAGCTGGCCCTGACCGGAGGACTTCTCTTCGCCTCCGGCTACTTGATCGCGGCCTTGGCTCTTTCCCTCAAAAACCTGCCGCTGCTCTGGGTCGGCTACGGCATTGTCGGAGGAGCGGGACTCGGCCTCGGCTATGTCACACCGGTAGCGACCGCGGCAAAGTGGTTCCCGGATAAGAAAGGCCTGGTGACCGGCATGGTCATCATGGGTTTCGGCTTCGGAGCCCTGGCGATGTCCAAGCTCATAGCTCCGCGCCTGATGGCCATAAGCGGCGGGAATCTGGTTGTCGTCTTTCTTATCACGGGCGTTCTGATGTTCTTCATCACGCTTCCCGCCGCGGCCTTCATGATAAATCCGCCCGCCGCTTATAACCCGCCGAACTATACGCAAAAGAATTCGGAGCCCAAAGGCGCCGCTTCTTCGGCCGCCGACCGCGGCCCGGCATCAGCCGCCACATCAGCGAAAGGATCGAACGCGAAGGACTGCATTTTTTCCCGTCGTTTTCTCCTCATGTGGTTGATATTCTTCCTGAACATCGCCGCGGGGATCATGTTAGTCGGTTTCCAGTCCCCGATGCTTCAGGATATCCTTTTGAAAACCAACCCCTCAACGACCGCCGTTTTAGCCGCCGCCGCGGGCGCAACCCTTATCGCTTTCAGTTCGGTCTTCAACGGTCTCGGCCGTTTTCTGTGGGGAGGAATTTCTGATCACTTCGGTCAGATCGGGACCTTCCGCCTTATACTGGGAACCGAGTTCTTCGTATTTCTGGCGTTTCCCTTCGTCAATTCACCCCTGGTGTTCAGCATCCTCGTGTGCTACGTGCTGCTATGTTACGGCGGCGGCTTCGGTACCATGCCCGCTTTCGTGTTGAACGAATTCGGAACCGAGGTGATGCCGGTCGTGTACGGCGCCATCCTGACCGCGTGGTCCGCCGCGGGTATCGTAGGACCGCAAATCGCGGCGATTCTTAAAGACCGCGTACCGGACCGCGCCGCTTCCTTGACCTTCACGATAGGCGCCGCATTGCTCTTTATCGGTTTTGCTCTCACGTTCCTGTTGAGGAAGAAATGAGCGATGACTTGTGGACGGCTACCGCGCGGATCGTGCTTTCCAGGAACACCTCTCCGAATTCCGTGTCGGTCACGGTATCCTGGACGTTGATTTCCCGCTGAAGATCCGTATCGTCGTGGTCTTCATCCCGAATACGCGCTTCCAGCAATTCCATCGCATGCGCTTTCGCCCAGGTTTGCGCGGAAACCCGTTGAGAGAATTCACGTCTTTCCACCGGAGAATGGACAAGAAACCCAGGTCCCGACGGAAGAACAACGACTTCAACTGAAACTGTCCGCAATCCCGTGATGGCTCCGACCGCATTCGCCACCTCGGCGTGTTCCGGTATCGTCAACTCGGCGCCGAACCGCTGGGCGACGGCCGGAGCGAGCGCGTAGGCCGGTGCGCCGATACCTATCAGCGGATAGGCGTAGGAGAGACGGGTTGAGAAGCCAAGCTTGTCTTTGCCTGAAAGAATCAAGTCAATGAGCCGGTCGTCGTAGTGATCATGGCCTCCCCGTGGATGCCGCAGGATTCTGCGCATAAGGTGGAGGACCGTTTTTTGGGTAAAAGTCTCCAGAATCAGCTCCGCGACGCGTTCCTCGTCCAGACCCAAAACATAGGAGTAAAAGCGAAGCCCCCGGCGCGATGCTTCGGCATTCCACCGAAGGAAGGATCCGCGGATGTGTAGAATATCCGTCGGCGTCAAGGTCGACCGCTGGATGAGGCCTAATGTTTCCATACGGGCCGTGGGCACCATGGAAGGATCGACAACCCCTAAACGGTCCCCCAGACGATCGCGGGACAGGGGCCCTTCCGAAAGAACCGAGAGCGTTTTCGCTTCCGTTTCGGAAAGGGGCACCGCCCCGCCCTCCTTCACCTTGACGAAGAACTCGACAGGTTGAATCAAAGAGGTCCGCTTCTCCCGGAGGTCCCAAAGGCGGTCCAATTCATCAAGGACCGAAGGGGAGTCGCTGCCGAGAACCGCCAGGGGCAACGCTCTTCGGGGACCCAAAGACAGATGATGGGTACGGGAAACGGATACCGCGCTATCTCCCGCTAAACCCAAGGTGTCGATATCCACGGCCCGTACGTTGGTCGACCACGCTCCGACGGAAACGCCGGAGGTCGCCACCGCGGGTTTCCCGTCGATGATCAAGGCGATATCGCTTGTCGTCCCGCCGATATCGATCACCAGACCGTCCGAGACGCTCGTTAGGAACAAGGCGCCGCACACGCTGGCCGCCGGACCGGAGAGTATGGTTTCAACCGGATGACGACGCGCGGTCGTTTCGGTCATAAGCGTCCCGTCGCCGCGGACGATCATCAGGGGAGAATGGACCCCGTGCGCGACTATGACCTTTTTAACGTGGTCGATAAGTTCCGAAATGATAGGCAGGAGCCGCGCGTTCAGGATTGCCGTATTCGTGCGTTTGATAGTGTCCAACTGCATGCTGATCTCATGCCCGCAGACAACCGGCTTGTCCGTGATTTCCGCGATGATCGCTTTAGCGCGGATTTCTTGGGCGGGATTCTTGACGGCGACCATACCGCTCACCGCGTACGCGGCGACACTCTCGTTGTCTTCAAGCTCACGCACCGCGTTTCGAAGAGCCCCCTCATCGAGCGGTTCTATTTCCTTCCCTTCTATATCCGTTCGTCCTCGGATGGAGCGCACCGGTTTATGCGCGATTTTTGCCAGGTCGTACTTGTCGAACCCCATCAGGACCGCGCCGACTAAATTCCCCATTCCTTCCACGATAGCGTTCGTCGCCAGGGTGGTGCTCAAGGAGACCAAGGAAACCCTCTTAAGTTGGTCCCTTTGAAGAGAATCAAGGGCCTTCGCGATACCCACGCTCAAGTCGTATTTGGTGGTCAGCGCCTTGCTTTTCGCGAGTATCCGTTGGCTTGAAAAATCAATTATTACCGCGTCGGTGTAGGTCCCGCCGGCGTCGATGCCGAGTCCGTAGCGCATTGGTTACTCCATTAACATTTAGAATACACCGGATTCTTTGTCAAAATAAATAACGCGCGATCTATTACGCATACTTGACTAATTGACTCGTGTATTATACTACTAAATTAATAGTATTAGTACGCTTGGAGGACGATATGGCAAAGATAGCGAAGAAACTTACGGACCTTATAGGCAACACGCCGCTGTTGGAACTCGGCACATACGGAAAAAATGAGGGCGTCGTTGGAAAAATCGTCGCCAAGCTCGAATATTTCAATCCGCTTTCAAGCGTGAAAGACCGCATAGGCAACGCGATGATAGTGGACGCCGAGAAAAAAGGCCTGCTCAAGAAAGACTCGGTGATAATCGAACCGACCAGCGGTAACACGGGCATCGCGCTCGCGTTCGCGGCCGCGACTAAAGGTTACAAACTGATCCTAACCATGCCCGAAACGATGAGCGTGGAACGCCGCGCGTTGCTCAAGGCCTTAGGCGCCGAGCTTGTCTTGACCCCGGGACCCGAGGGCATGAAAGGCGCCATTCGCCGCGCTGAAGAACTGGGGGCGGCTACTCCCAACTCCTTCATTCCCGGTCAGTTCAAAAACCCGGCCAACCCGGAAATCCACCGTACTACGACAGCCGAGGAAATCTGGAGTGATACGGACGGAGCGGTTGACGTATTCGTCGCGGGAGTCGGCACGGGCGGAACGATCACCGGCGTCGGTGAAGCGCTCAAGGAAAAGAAACCGAGCGTAAAGATCATCGCCGTGGAACCCTTCGATTCACCTGTCCTTTCCGGAGGCAATCCCGGTCCACATAAGATCCAGGGCATCGGCGCCGGGTTCGTGCCGGAAGTTCTCAACAAGGGCATAATCGACGAGATCGTGAAGGTCAAAAACGATGAAGCGATCGCCGTCTCCCGCTCTCTCGCCAAAAGCGAAGGCCTTTTGGTCGGCATTTCTTCCGGAGCGGCGACCTTCGCGGCAACTCAGATCGCCAAACGGCTGGAGTTCGCGGGCAAAACCATCGTCGTGCTTCTTCCGGACGCCGGTGAACGCTACTTGTCCACGGTGTTGTACCAGGATCCGCAGTAAAACTCTTCGGCTCGTTCCCTCGCGCCGTAAATCGCTCTACAGAGTAAAGTGTTTTCGAACTCTCACCGCGACCTGATGATCCGTCATCTTGTCGACTGTTTGAATACCTACGATGCGCCCGCCGAGCTTGTGCTTTTCCAGCCGTTCTTTCAATTCGATCTTTGCCTCTCCGGGACCCAATATCAGGATGGCCTCCGCCTTGCTGATGCTTGCGATGATCGCATCATAGAAAATATATTAAGTATGAGGTCTTCCGTCCGAAATGCAAACTTGGCAGCTTCCAGATCAACAAATGTTCTTTTGAAAATGCATAGCGGAAGAAAAAAATTTCTGATTGACACCTATATAATCATCCCTTATAGTAAAAAAGACATGTCCTAAATAGGATAATAATATAACTCTTTTGTCAGTCGGTTTGTAGATATTCGCCTGGAGCGTAGATTCCGAGGTAATCCGTAATCATCGGAAAGCGGCGTTGATCGTTTTTGATCAACGCCGCTTATTTGGCAGGAGAAGAAAAGTGACGAAAAAAGAAAAAATACTGTCTTTTATAGAAACGAAACGCGACGTATTGACTAGCGTAAATGACCGTATTTGGGAGTACGCGGAAACCAGGTTCGAAGAATCAAAATCGTCCGAGCTTATCAGTAAGGTATTGGCCGATGAGGGCTTCGCCGTGACGAAAGGTGTCGCGGATATGGACACCGCGATTGTCGCGCGCTTCGGTAGCGGCAAGCCGGTCATTGGATTTCTAGGAGAGTATGACGCGTTATACGGCCTGAGCCAAAGCGCGGGAACAGCGGAGAAGAAACCGCTGGTTGAAGGCGGAAAGGGACACGGATGCGGACATCAAGCGCTTGGAGCCACCGCGCTCACCGCGGCTATCGCGACTAAGGATTACCTAAAAGAAAACAAGATCAAAGGTACAGTCGTCTACTTCGGATGTCCCGGCGAGGAAGGCGGTTCGGGGAAAGTCTACATGGTACGGGCCGGATGCTTCAAAGACGTAGATGTCGCGTTAACCTCCCACCCCGGTACCGAAAATTACGTCACGGCCTACAACATGCTCGCGACCATCACTACTTATTTTAAATTCCACGGCACCAGCTCCCATGCCGGCGCGACGCCGCATCTCGGGAGGAGCGCGCTGGACGCCGTGGAACTGATGAACGTAGGCGCGAATTATTTGCGCGAACATATAATACCGGAAGCCCGTTTGCATTATGCCATAACCGACAGCGGAGGCCTTTCGCCTAACGTTGTGCAGAGCAAGGCGGCCGTACTGTATCAGATTCGGGCGCCGAAACTTTCCCAAGCAAAAAGCGTTTACGAACGCGTTATCAATATCGCAAAAGGCGCGGCCCTCATGACCGAAACAAGACTTGAGATCGTTTACGACAGGGCAAGTTCTGAAATCATCCATTGCCGCGCGCTTGAAAAACTGACTCATGAGAAGTTGATGGAGGCAGGTCCCGTCTCCGCCGACGCGAAGGATATTCAATTCGCGAAAGAAATCAGAAAAACCTTGACTCAAGAAGAGTTGAGCAATACCGGACGGATGCTTTCTTTGCTGTACGGCGCGGAAGGGGAAAAAATCGCAAAATCAATTAAAGGGAAGGACATCGTAGATACCATCTATCCGTTTATGCCTACTGACAAAATTCTTTCAGGCTCTACGGACATGGGTGACGTAAGCTGGGTCGTGCCTACCGTTCAATTAACGACGTCGACTTTCGCCAACGACACTCCCTTCCACTCATGGCAGGCCGTCGCTCAAGGGAAAACGGAACTTTGTCATAAAGGCATGCTGAAGGCCGGAGAAGTATTGGCGCTCGTCGCCCTTGACCTGCTTGAAAAACCGGAACTGCTCGCGGACATAAAGAAGGATTTCGCGGAAACGCTCGGGGGAGAGACCTATGGGTGCCCTATACCTCCGGACGTAAAACCGTCACCAAAAAGATAAAAGAAGGGAGGATGAAATCGTTTATAGACGGGAACCGTCACGAAGCGGAGAACTAATTCAATCAAGGGGGTAATTTTCATGGAAAACAAAGCGGCGGCGCCAAAGATCGAATATAAAAAGGGTGGGATTCTGGCATGGATCGAGAAAGTCGGCAACAAACTGCCTGAACCCTTCATGCTGTTCGTCTTTCTTTGCGTTCTCATGATGATCGTTTCAGCTGTTCTTGCCTATTTTAAAGTATCTACGATTCATCCCGTTACAAAAAAAGAAATCGCGATCACGAGCCTTCTGACGATGAACGGAGTCCATTGGCTCCTTACGAACTTGATAAAAAACTTCGTCACTTTCCCGCCGTTAGGACCGGTCATTCTACTAATGATGGGAATCGGTCTCGCGGACAAGTCCGGTATGCTTTTCACAGTGCTGAGCGCGGGCATGCAGTCGGTTCCCTCTAAACTCGTCACGCTCGCTGTTGTTCTGGTTGGTTTATCCGGTCACATCGCGTCCGATGCGTGTATCATGATTATTCCGCCGCTCGGCGCGTTGGCGTTCCTCGCGAAGGGTCGGCATCCGTTGGCTGGCTACTGCGCGGCGATGGCTGGCGCAAGCGCGGGATTCACCGCCAATTTTCTTATCGTGAATACCGATATTCTCCTTTCCGGTATCAGCACGAAAGCGGTTCAAATAATTGACCCTAATATGGTGGTAAATCCCACGGACAACTGGTTCTTCATGTCCGCGTCCGTCGCGATCCTGGCGGTTGCCGGCGCGATAGTCACGGAAAAAATCGTAGAACCCCGAATCGGTCCCTACACCGGAAACTTGACGAAACGTTTTGAAGAAGTAACTCCTGAAAAGAAAAAGGCCTTGCGGGCGACCGGCATCGCCTTGCTTTTATTCATTGGACTGTTAGTCGCTCTTGTAGCGCCGGACCATGGCTTCCTGCGAAATCCTAAAACGAACTCGATCATTCAGGGCCCGTTCATCCAGGGAATAGTCCCCATCCTATTCGCGTTTTTCGTAGTGCTCTCGGTTACCTTCGGCAAATTTGCGGGGACCATAAAAAACACAAAAGATTTTGTAAAAATGCTCAGTACTTCCATCAAAGAAATGAGTGGAATGATAGTCGTGGTTTTCATTTGCTCTCAATTCGTCGCTTTCTTTGATTGGACGAATATGGGAATATGGCTAGCGGTATCGGGCGCTGATTTCTTGAAAGGCATACACCTGACCGGATTCCCCGTAATCATCGCGTTTACCATGGTAGCGAGTTTCTGCGCGCTGTTCATCGCGAGCGGATCCGCGTTATGGGCCGTTTTGGCGCCGGTATTCATGCCTATGCTGATGCTGCTCGGTTATCAGCCGGCGTTGATTCAGGTCGCATACCGCATCGCTGATTCGGCAACCAACACAATTACGCCGATCAACCAATATTTACCGATAATTTTGAACTACTATCAAGAATATAAGGAAGAGTCGGGAATTGGTACCGTATTCTCAACCATGCTGCCGTATTCCATCGTATTCATGATTATCTGGCTGATACAATTGGCAATTTGGTATTACTTGGGCCTGCCTTTGGGACCAGGAGTATTAGCAAGGTAATACGATCCGATCAAGGCTTCTAAGAATATTCGATCAGAGGCGGCTGTTGGTAACGCACAGCCGCCTTTTATTATACTGCAAATAGCGCTGGACATTATTTCCGCTTTACTCATCCTTTCGGCTTTACGGTTACATGAGAAGTCGAAGAGTACGATTTCAAAGATGTAAATAATTCCGATCGATTTTTAGCCGTTTTTGTTTCGCTTATTTTTTGTTGAAACTGTAGTTCGGATAGGCCCGTTGCTTATCGATCAATATATCGAATTCAAAACGGCGCCGATGTCGGCAATTCTATGCTGTATACCTTTTTGGGGCGACCCCTGAGCTTCTCCGATTTCGTATACAGCAATACCGCGTTTCCGTTGGACTCAAGCTTGTTCAATATCCGATTGGCGCTCCGTTCGGTTATCCCAAGATAATACGCGACGTCGTAGGCCGATAGTTTTTTGGTATGGCGCTTTTCTACGATTCCAATCAATTTATGAATCGTAAGCGGTGAAAGTTTTGTCTTCTTGCCGATATCGGCGACAAGCGGATCGTCAGTATTTTTGTACACCATCCGGTTATTTCCCTGCAACGGGCCGATAACATCATTCTGTTCGCTGACAACGAAAGTGCAATCCCCTCCGTGACGCTCCGCCTCAATGTTGGCGTACTGGGCGTTTTGTCTGGCGGTCCTGACATCCGCCCCAAGTCCCCAACCGATATCGATCTTGAATTTCAACTTGCTCCTCAGGTATTCCAAGAGTGAACAATGGGAATAATTTCCTGTGACTTCTTTCAAGGTGCCCTTCGATAAATACACCTCATATCTATTGATATATTTTTGCACCGTATTCGGAATGCTGTTTTCTTTTGCGAAACTCATGATCGCCTGATGCAGCTCTATCAGCTTCAGTTCTCCGGCATCATCGAAGTCTATACTTGTCGGGGCGGGAACTTGGTGTATCGAAATATGACCAGTGGCGACTTGGCTGTTTTCCAGTTCCATGATCTTGAAATGGTTGATGACGGTTTGAAAAACGTTCAATATAGATTCTTTGGAAGGGAACAAATAATACGCTTGTATGCCCTCGTTCCTGAGCATCCGTTCTACGCTGCCCGATCTGGTAATGGATATGTCGATTTTTCCCTCTTTCCATAATTTCATGTGCGTATCGAAGATCTTTACAAACAAATCCTCGTCATACGGAAATGAATATGTATAGGGGAACCGCTCCGCGGGTATAATTTCCTTTAAATCAAGATAATTATTGGTTTCGTCAAGACAATCGATGTAGGTCCGGGAAAGGTCGAAACCTTTGTTTTCCATGAAGAACTTCAACAGCAGCGCGTACAGTTCCTCTTTGGTAGTCCTCGGGAAACTGAAGCACGGTCTTTTTTTGAATAACGATTTATCCTTGATCATTCGGAAAACAAACCATCCTCCGAAAAGGTACGCATCCACTTGATCGATGTTCCGGAAACAAATTTCTTCGGCTTCGTGAATATCCTTGTAGGTGAAATAGACTATTTTGTACTCGTCTCCGAGCACGGGAACAGATTGCCTGACCCGTTCATACGCAAGTTGCGATACGATAATCCCGATTTTTACCATCGCTCTACAACAGCCTCCCTTGATGCATCGTCAAGTATAAATGTAAGACTATCCGTAATTTATATCATTTTTCCTTATTATTGCATAGAAGATGACCGCTCAGAAAACCGTTGAATCATCCTTGACTATTACAGTCTGAAATAGTATATCTATATACAGACCCCCTCCCTGGGTGGGGTATCAGGAGAACATTGATGGTACGCACCCTGAAGCTACAAATAAACGGCATGACCTGCGCGGCTTGCGCGCGCGCTTCCGAACGTGCGGCGGGAAAAGTCGCGGGCGTTCAGGAAGCTTCGGTCAACTTCGCGACAGAGCTGATGCGGGTAAGCTTCGATGAGGGGGCCGCATCGCTGGACGCGATCAAAGCCGCTATCGCGAAAGCCGGTTACCAAGCGGTTGAACGAGTCACCGAAAAAGAGGTGACCATTCCTATCGGCGGCATGACGTGCGCCGCCTGCGCCAAGGCCGTGGAACGCGCGGTCGGGAAACTTTCCGGCGCGCGGGCTGAGGTCAATATCGCTACGGAGAAAGCACTCGTCCGCTACGATAGCGAAACCGTTCGCCTTTCGGAGATCAAAGCCGCGATCACCAAAGCCGGTTACACGCCGCTTGCGATCGCTGATTCTTCAGCTAAAGTAGACGATCATAAAGCGGCCAAGGAGCGGGAAATCCGCGTCCTCAAAACAAAGCTTGCGGTTTCCGCGTTCTTTTCCGCGCCGCTCCTCTACGTCGCCATGGGCGGCATGCTCGGCTGGCCCCTTCCCGCCTTGGTCGACGCGATGAACTACCCGCTCAATTACGCGCTCCTTGAGCTCCTCCTGGTGATCCCGACCATAGTCGCCGGCCGCCGTTTCTATTCGGTCGGCTTCAGGGCGATAGCGCGCCTTTCTCCCAACATGGATTCCCTCATCGCGATGGGCACCTCGGCGGCGGTCGCGTACAGTCTCTATTCAACCGTATCTATAGCTTCCGG
>Ga0172379_10007500_pt1 | contig 14143 bp, 12 predicted proteins | sample GrowelOW334metaG_FD_119756 | JGI IMG/M metagenome (GOLD analysis project Ga0172379, IMG submission 119756) | Groundwater microbial communities from an aquifer near a municipal landfill in Southern Ontario, Canada - Groundwater well OW334 metaG | ecosystem: Environmental > Aquatic > Deep... | reverse complement strand
GGACGGATGTCAACCGAATCTTCCACCGGTTTGTTGAAGAATGTCAATCGGACGGGATTCCCGGCAACACCTTTCACCATTGATGCTTTCCATAATTCAACAGGTTCCCCGATCGAACGGCGTGTAAAGACGATTGTTTTTCCGTCCGGTGTCAACCTGAACGCATCGATCGTCTTCGCATCGAGCACCCGGGAAATATTTTTTGTTTTGAGATCGATCGAATATAATGGAACGTGCCCTTTGACATCGGCAGTGAAATAAATTGCCTTCGAATCGGGAGACCATTGGTACGAATCTACCCAGTTATCGAATTTCCCTTCGGTAATGATATCGCTCTTTCCCGTTGCTCTATCGTATACGGCAAGCCGGATGAGATCGGATTCATAACCCGGAACTTTTTGCGTTTTATAGGCGATGTATTTTTTATCGGGAGAAAATACCGGCTGATCGTCGTACGCCGGATTTGCCTGTGTAATATTTTTCGCTGCTCCGCCGTTGACCGGCACGAGAAAAAGATCTTTATTCGTCGATGCTGCCGGTACCTTGTCATGATTTGAAACGAAACAAACTTCATTACCGCCGGGAGAAATCACCGATTCACCCATCCCGAATCCGGGCGAATCGAAATCTCCCGGCGTCAGTTCGGAATATTTTTTTGAATCAAGATCGAAGTAACATGTATGAGTTCTCTTCCCGTCGGACCATGAGGTCCAATGCCGGTACAATAAATTGTCCGCCATATGTGCCTGTAACGGGCCATTTTCTTTTGCCTCATCGGTTTTTTTGTTCAGTGCATCATCGGCACCGTATTCGGGATAGACATCCGTTGCAAAGATGAACCCTTTTCCATTCGGTGCTATATCAATATTGGAGACGCCGGTCGAAATATCGGTCACCTGTTCGGCTTCGCCGCCGTCGAGAGGGAGTTTCCACACTTGAGAGCCGTTCTTCCGCGATGAGAGGAAAAAAAGGGATGCGCCGTCCGGCATCCATTGCGGAGAATAATCGGCAGAGGGATTCGATGTCAATTTTTTCAATCCGCTGCCGTCGATATTCATTAGATAGATCTCGGAATTGGTTTTCCCCTTTTCAAGGAAACTTTCCGTTACCACGAATGCAATGTGCTTTCCATCCGGAGAGATGGCCATGCCCCCGACTGATTTGATCTTATACAGATCCGCAATGGAGAACGCTTTTTTCTGCGCACCGGCAACGGCAACAATACATAAGACAAGAGCAATAAATTTTTTCATATTCTTCCTTTCAATTTTCGTTTTGCTAATATACAAAAAACGACTTTAGATTGTTAGCGACAAGTTTGTCCTGAATGGAGTTTTCTAGTTGCTCCTGCGCATTGACAGTACTTCCGTTTTACGGTACCTTTCACCATTAATTTTTATTACCCGCCAACAAAACTATTTCTCCCGGCTTCTTTTTCACCATCAGCCGGTCATTTCGAAAATAATTTTGCTGACACCGGTCTCATAGGCACTGCATGATACGGATTCACATCAGTTCCATTCTTGATTTAATCGAAACTTTACCAACAGAGGGGGTTCTCTATGAAAGCAATTATTTCTGTACTATTTTCAATTTTCATTTGCTTCTGCACCGTTGCTGCTCAGACAGCATCGGATTATTATACGCCGCTCAGAACAGGCGGCTATGTACGTCTTCATACCACCGGAAATATTCCGAGCGGCTGGTTGGCACGGACGACAATCTATTCTTTCGAAGGACCGGATGAAATATCCGGGCAATTGTATTTTCGAGAAAAAGCATTCGAAGTAATGGACAAAAATAACGACACAAGCGTCTTTCGGGTTTTCTGGCTTCGGAAGGAATCAGCCGGGAGCATTACGTTAGGGGCAATGAATATTTCCGACGGCTCAACGAATATCGATTCGGCAACGATTATCAATGTAGGAGAATGGTTTTCCAACGAGTTCCTTACCCCAGGATTCGTGCGAACATTCCCTCAGGGTGACTTGACATCCCAAGACTCTGTGCTGAGCGTTTCCGAAACAGTTACTGGTCCGGCCGGAACTTTCACGAATTGCTTGAAAATATCCGATACCCACTTTAACAATGTCGGGACGGCCGTTTTTCGTGAATACCACTATTATGCACAGGGAATCGGTTTAGTGAAAAATGTACGGACGCTTCCGGACAGTGAGGCGCATACCGACGAACTCGTCAGCTACGGCGTTACTGTTACTCCGGTACTTCAGGAATTTCCGATCGCGACGGGACCCGAGGCAACCATAGGGGGCGGCGGTGTGTTTGACGGAAATAAATTCTTGTTTGCATTGTTAGGAGACGCTTCGAATAAATATTCTCTGGGCTTTCAATTCGTTACGAGCCAGGGAATACAATCCGGCCCGAGGATTTCGCTCGGAAAAACCGGCAGCACTCCGCTGGTGGCATTCGACGGGACGAATTACTTGATGGTGTGGACCGACTCCCTTTCACAATTTAGCCCCAACAATGAATACACCACGGGGAATATTTACGGACAGTTCATCAACACTGCCGGAGAGTTCGTCGGAACGACATTGACATTTGCTACGGGGGTCAACCGGAAATTTGGCCAGGGCCGGGGGGGGTTAGTGTTTGCGGATACGACGTTCCTTCTGACGTATTTAAAAGGAGGAGACCATATTGATTATTTGTACGGACAGCGTATTGGCCGATCCGGGAACGTTCTTGGAAGTCCGGTTCAAATCAGCAGTCATTATGCTCGGGAACAGAGCATTGCCTTTGACGGCACAAATTATCTACTGGCATGGTGCAAGATTAATCAACCGCTTACCGACAAGGATATCTACGGGCAATTCGTCAGTCCATCCGGCGCGTTAGTGGGAAATAATTTTTTGATCGACGGAAGCGATTATGCAAGCGATAATCCGGTAACAATGACATTCAACGGCTCCCGGTATTTAGTATTGTTCCACGATCAGGCGGCGGACAACAACGGCTGGAATCTGATCGGACGGTTCGTCACTACCGGCGGCACCATTGCGGAACGATTCACGGCTGCGGATTCTTCAAAAAATCCGGCATATGGAACCGCGGCATTTGACGGAGCGCATTATCTGATCACATGGATGGAATCCTCCGGAAAAATACGTGTGAAAGGAAGATACTTCACAGATTCGGGAGTTCCCTATTCCGATCCGTTTACCGTTTTTGATACAGTGGGTAATAAATTCCCCATGGGGGGAGTCGGCGGATTCGGCAACGGATATTTTCTTCTTACTGCCACAAGAATAGATTCAGCATTCGACAACGGCGATGTCTATGGAATGTTCCTCAAGACAATCACCACCGGCGTCCGGGAGAAAAATTCATCTGCGCCGATAGAAACGTTTTCTCTATTCCAGAATTATCCGAATCCGTTCAATCCGACGACGGTCATCGAATATCAATTGCGTGCAGGGGGATATGTGACTTTGAAAATTTTTGACCTTCTCGGAAGAGAGGTCACAACGCTTGTCAATGAAACGCAGCATGCGGGAGATTATACAGTACGGTTCGATGCCCGCTCCCTTTCCAGCGGAATCTATTTTTACACTCTCAGCACCGGCACTTTCAGACAGACGAATAAAATGATGTTGATACGGTAAATTCTCTTAGGTATTCGATCCGCAAAGCGGCAGGTCAATTGATGACCGCCGCTTTTTTATTGGAGTAAAGTGAAGTATATTTCACACGGAGACCGAAATGAACTGGCTGACACAAATAGAAAATGAACGGCGCAGAATTCAGCCCGGCGAAAACCCGGGGCGGACCCGCACCATTGCGCGCCGTATCGCCGGAATAGCCCTGAAACAGATCTATGACGCTTCGGTGGATGATTTTATGCTCCTCCTGCAGCGTGCGTCGAATGATCTTTCTCTTCCTCCGGACGTACAGCATGCTGCGGCACGTCTTAGCACACGCCTTTCGCCGGATTTCCAATCTCCCAGTGTTGATCCGGTCGGCGATGCGGACATTATCGTTACTTATGCAAAAACATTACAGTGATTCAATGCTTCTCATCGAAGATTTCCTCACAGTTTCGAACTCATTTCCTTTATTCCAGTACGGCATCTCGATAATATTCCCGATGCGCCAGACCAGTTTTATGATCAATTCCGCCTGCTGAAGACCTCCGCTGTAGTTCCAATATTCTTTCAGTTCATCGCCCGGCTGATGGTAGCTCTGCCCTTGCTCTTCATGCATCTTACGCACGAACGCCGTATCAACATCAAGGAAATTACCTCCGCCTCCGATGGACATCGATGGTATTCCAACCTTCGCAAAGCTGAAGTGGTCGCTCCGGTAGAATCCTCCCTGTTCCGGCGCCTGATCGGGTTTCACGACCATGTCCATTTCTCCTGCGACTGTAGCCAGATCGTTTCCAAGTGATGAGCGATCGCTTCCCTGGCAGGAAATATCCGATGTTCTGCCGATGACATTCATGACATCGGTATTGAGATTGGCGATAATCTTCTGCACCGGCACCGTCGGATGCGATGCAAAATAGGATGAACCGAGCAAGCCCTGTTCTTCCGCTGCTACCGCCGCAAACAGCAGCGATCTCCGCGGCTTTTCTTTGGATGATGCGAATGCTTCGGCAAGATTCAGCATCAGCGACGTACCCGATGCATTGTCCAGCGCGCCGTTGTAGATCGAATCGCCGTTCACCGCTCTGCCGATACCGAAATGGTCATAGTGCGCGGAAAAGATAATGTATTGATCCGACAGGGACGGATCGCTCCCCTGCAATCTCCCGATGATATTGTTCGTCTGCAATTTCCGGACTGACGACCTCATAGTCGTGCTGAATTGCAACGGAAGGACTATCGGTCTGAACGACCGCTGTTCCGCCAGAGCGCACAGCGAATCGAGGTCATAGCCCGCAAGACGAAGATATTTTTTTGTCGCCTCTTCGGTTGTCCACGCCTTAATACGGAGCGATCCCGTTTCATTCCCCTGGTCAAGATCGAAGGTCTGCGTCGAGAATGAATTTTGAATGACGCGGTACGGATATCCCGCCGATAGTGTGGTGTGAACAACGATGGCGCCGAGGGCTCCTTTTTTTGCCGCGATTTCGTACTTATATGTCCACCGGCCGTAATAGGTCCGCCCTTTCCCGCCAAAAAAACCCGGATCATCCCCGCCCGGATCGTTATTCAACATAACGATCATCTTTCCGGAAACATCGACATCCTTATAATCATCCCATCGCTGTTCCGGTGCAACAATTCCGTATCCAACGAAGACGACAGGAATGTTCTTCACGTCGACGAGCGGCTCATGCGCTCCGGGCATGGCAACAAACTCCGTTGAGTAGGCCAGCGCCATAGACCTTTCCCCGTTGCTGAAACGGAACACCGTTCCCGGATCGACCATTGATCCGACGATCGGAACCGTCTGGAGGTACCCTCCGTTTTCTCCTGCCGGCGTCAGTCCGATCCGTTTCATCTCCGAAACGATGTACCCGGTTGCTTTTTGATCCCCCGGCGTTGACGGTGCGCGTCCCTGCAGCGAATCGTCTGCAAGAACTGCGATATGCCGTTTAAGATTTTCAGCAGTGATGAACGTCAGCAGGTCCTGCGGGGGGTATTGTTGTAGAAATAATAAGAGAGCCAGTCCTATGAATGACATCGGTATTTTCTCCTGTATGATCAATGACCATCGGGAATATTCTTCCCGCGAATGTTGTTTGTTTTATAGTATGAATTAAATTCGTAACTTTCAAAAAAGGAACCGCCGATCATAATGAATTCCGACCGCCGAACATTTCTCATTGCCACCGCCAAAATCGGATGCGCCGCTCTGTGCGGTGCGGCTCTGCTTCACGGTACTGCCGGATGCGATCATGTCGAGCAGGGAGATGCCGTGATCGACCTGGCACGGGAAGCGGATCTGCAGCAGATCGGCGGCGCCATTAAAAAGCGGTTTGCAAAAATCAACAACGGCGATCCTGTCCTTGTCATCCATGAAACCGACCAGCTCTACGTAGCCTATTCGGCACTCTGCACCCATAAAGGGGTCGAGGTGCGGCTTCCCAAAAACGGCGTCATCATCTGTCCGAATCACGGCTCGCGATTTAGTGTTGCCGAGGGGACCGTGCTTGACGGATTAGCCTTTGAACCGCTGAAAAAAATTCCGGTCCGTTTCGACCCGCAAAAATTTCTTCTGACGCTGGGATAAATGAATATCAGTGACCCGCTAGTTTCCATTGTCCTTTGCACATACAACCGGGTTTCGCTGCTTCCCCGTGCCATTCACTCCGTCCTCCGTCAGTCGTACAGTGAATGGGAGTTGATCATCATCGATGACGGCAGTACGGATTCGACACGCCGCATCGTGAAAACAGTGATCCCGGATGACAGGCAAATTCGATACTACCATCAAAAGAACAAAGGATTGGCGCTGGCGAGAAATGCAGGATTGAAAAAAGCAAAAGGGGAGTTCATCACGTTTATCGATTCGGACGATGAGTACGCAGCAGATCATCTTTCGCTGCGCGTTCGATATTTGATGAAACATCCGCGAACAGCGATGATCCATGGCGGCATACAATTGATCGGTCCGAGGCAGAAGCATTTTGTCGTTGATCTGAAGAATCCTCTTCGAAAAATTCATTTACGCAAGTGCCACATCGGCGGGACGTTCTTCATGAGAAAAGAAGTAGTTCAAAAAACCGGCGGATTCAGAAAAATCCCGTTCGGAGAGGATTTCGATTTGTACACGCGCGCAAAGGAGCATTTCCACGTTACCAAAGTACCGTTTCCCACGTACCGGTATTACCTTGATGCAGACGATCGATTGTGTGATGTATTCACGAAGGAGATGATGAAGCGGTAGAGGTTATTTTTTCAGTTCTTTACGAACCTGGTTTTCCAATTTGAAATGCTCTTCGGCAGGGAGACCGAGTTTATCGCGTAGCGACTGCAAATAATCCGATTCTTCGGTGCTCACGGCGCCGTCGTGCCAGACCGTCCGCAGGGCATTCAGATACGTTTCACTCTTTGTCGTTTTTTCCAATTCGGAGAACTTGGCGTCGGAAATTTTCAGGGCAAATTTTACCGCTTCCAGTACTGCGCGTTTTTCGTTTGAGAGTGAGCCGTCTTTCCATGCCTGGTCGAACACATACCGAAGGATCTCTTCGCCCTGCTTTTCGACCGCCGAACTGTCCGATTGCTTTTTGGCGCTCTCAACTTCCTTCTGAAGGATGGCGATTTGCGCGATCGATTCCGCAGACGTCAGCTCTTTTGCCCTCTCCAATTCTTTCTTGTGCTTTTCTTTCAGCGCTTCGATTTCTTTCTTTGCCGTATCCTGTGCCGCCGATCCCGATTGAGTGCCCGATTGTTTCGCCGCCGCCAATTCTTTCTGCAAATCCGCAAGCTGTTCATTCAATTTTTTTTCCACAGATTCTTTGAGCGCCTGCGTTTCCTTCAGCTGCATTGTCAGCTGTGCAACATCCCGCTGGAGTTTCGCCTGTGCCGCCGTAAATTCCTGCCGCAATGCTTCTATGCGTACCGAAGAGTCATCTTTCCCCTTGGCTGAAATTTCTTCTTTGGCTGGAGGTTTTGGTTCCGTCGGGGCGGATTCTTTCCTGACTTCCTCCGCGGGCTTTTCAGGTTCTTTCGATTTCTCCCCTTTCTGATCGGCCGGTTTCTCCCCCCCTTTTTTATCATCCGATAATTTCTTAACCTTTTCTTCTTCCGCCTTTTTCTTTTCTTCGGCGAGAGAGACGTTGATGCGGTCTTTGTACGCCATGGCGTACATGTTGTTCGGTTCGATCGCCAGCGCTTTATTCACCTCTTCAAAGGCTTTATTCCACTCCGCCGCTTTAATGAAACGATCGGCATTTCGCAGGAGCTCGCCGATCATTTTCTTTTGAGATTCTTTATCCGGAATTTGTGCCATAGGTGTTGATTTTTTTTACGCTTGGTCTCATATCAATATACCCAACATGCCGTTGAATTTCAACGAAACCGGGGAAAATACTTCGGGGGGATTCGGCTCATACATCAATGAATGACCGCAGGAGAATGAACATGGACGCTTCTCGCGACCGAAAATGCGTCTTTGTTATTAGAGTGCGGTACAGCAATTTTTGTTGAATCGTTGCCGCTAGATTTTTTTCTGGACTAAATCGCGCATCTTGTTTGTTACAGTACGGAAGTCGATTTTCCCGCTTGCCATTTGCGGCAGTTCTTCCATGAGCACGAATTGTTTCGGAAGAGCAATGTTCGGGAGGGATTCGGACATTTTTTTTAAGGTTTCCTTTTCATCGATCTGTTTCGTCACCGCCGCCACGATTTTAGCTCCTTTCGTGTGATCGGGAACCTCGACAACACAGCATTGAGCGTTCTTCGGCAGTAATTTTTCAAGCACATCTTCCACTTTGATCAGCGAAACCATTTCTCCGCCAATTTTCACAAACCGTTTCAATCTGCCGTCATGCCAGAGATATCCGTCGACATCAACCCATCCCATGTCGCCCGTATCATAGTATCCGTGGCGAAAGGCGAGAGAGGTTTGCTCGAAGTCGTCGAAATACCCTTTCATCACATTATCCCCTTTGACAAGGATTTTTCCTACTTCGCCGATCTTGCATTCTTCCCCTGTTTCATAATTTTCCACGCGCACCGTGACGCTGGGAAACGGCCGGCCGACGCTTCCGGGCCTGTTATGTGTGAGCGTATTGATGCAGAGTCCTGGGCTCGTTTCTGTCGTACCATAGGCTTCCAGCAATACTCTGTCATGCTTTTCCAAATATCCATTTCGCAATGAATCGGGACATTTGTCAGCGCCGCAAATCATCAGCCGTACCGTTTTGAAATCACCCGGATTTGACTTTGCAAGATATCCAAAGAAAAAGCTCGGTGTGCCGGCCATGATCGTTATTTTTTCTTCCCTGACAATATCGCAAATCATTTTAAAATCGAGCGGATTCGCATAGGTAACGATGCTCATTCCAAAGTAGAGCGGCACCCACATGTGGGCGGTCTGTCCAAACACATGGAACAGCGGAAGATTCCCGAGAAAAACATCCGATGAATAGAATTTGAACAGTTCGTTCAGATCTTTGATGTTCGAGTGAATATTTTTGTGTGTCAATTGAACGGCTTTCGGATCCTTTTCGCTCCCGCTGGTAAAGAGAATGACGATATTATCATTTTCGTCACCTCCGGCAATGGTTTTCTTGATCACCGCTGCAGGCAATTTCGCCTTTACGGCTGCCTGGATTTTTTCCACCACTGAAATGCTTTCCATGATATCCTCAAGGAACACCATTCCGGGAAGGATAGGACATTGAATTTTTTCCAGCAGCGCTTTGGAGGTGATGATCGTCTTAAAATCACATTTATTTTGGGCATACTCGCAGTTCTGAGCCGCCCCGGTGGAATAATTGATCATCACGGGGGTCCTGCCGCTCATTAATCCGCCAAGAACCGCCAACATACACCCGGCCGATGTGGGTACCATAATGCCAATAAAACCGGAATCATATTTACTGAATTTTTCCGAAAGAATTAACGAAGCAATGAGCGCCCGCGAGTAGGTAATTCTTCTGTTCGTTGTTCGATCGATGATGAATTCTTTGTTTCCAAACTCTTTCGCCGATTCAACAAATTTATGATGCAATAACATTTGAATGACTCCTTATATACTAAAATACCAAACTGTAGGAGAAGGTAAGCGATACCCTCTCCAAATGCAACGAAAGAACATCGGATAACCTTAAAAAAACAGAAGGAAAAATAATGAAAGGAGAATTTGGAAAAAATATTTTTAAATAAAGAATTTTTTCTTGACACGTATCCTAATAATATTATATTAATAGTTATTATTACCTTAATTAATATGGTTTATTTGATAATTACCTTATTTAATTAAATATTTTTATAGAAAATCACCCATTCTACCATTTTTCAAAGGATCTGCATATGAAGACAAAACTCATTCTTGTTCTGTTGTTAGTGCTTTTCATCTCGTCGTTTGGTAACGGTCAGATGAAATCGGGGGTCGACCTGTACAGCCGGTATATCTGGCGGGGTACCGATTATGGAAATGCCGCGAGTCTTCAGCCGGCGTTGACCTACGTGTCAGGCGATCTCTCTGTCGGGGTGTGGGGCGCCTACGCACTTACCGGAGGGTATTCGGAAGCGGATATCTGGGGATCATATGCAGTCGGTCCAATCACTTTATATGTGACGGACTATTACATCCCCGCGACGCCTCCCGCGATAACATTTTTCAACTACAGTAATAAGGGGGGAGCCCATGTTGTTGAGGTCGGTGCAGGATATACGGGACCTGAGAGTTTTCCTCTTTCACTTTCCGGATACGTCAACGTCTTAAACGATGCAAACAACTCCGTGTATATCACCGCATCGTATCCGATCATAACGAATCTTGGCCTTACGGTCGGGATGACCCCGGCGAAAAGTATTTACGGAACGACCAAAGCAGGACTGATCGGCGTCGGATTGACAACGTCGAAAACAATTAAGGTAACGGAAGATTTCTCCATACCGTTCAATGCGCAGTACATCATGAATCCGTATTCCGAATCGGCATACCTGATTTTCGGAATCAGCTTATAACTATCTATTTCATTACATATTTACCAAAGGATCTATTTATGAAAGTATTTTTTCGAATGACATCGTTTTTTTCTTTCTGCGCTCTGATTCTTCTCCTTCTCGGCAGCCCGGCTGCCGCGTACGCAGGAGAAACACCCGATCCGAACGGCGGTTCAACGGGTACCATCGCCGACGTTCCTGCGGCGAATCCGGGAGAGCCGACACTAACAGAAATAGGCAATGCAGTCGGCCATAATAAAGTTGCCATCAACTTTATGTGGACATTGATCACCGGGTTTCTGGTGATGTTTATGCAGGCCGGCTTTGCGATGGTCGAATCGGGATTGACCCGGGCGAAAAACGCTTCCCATACCTTTGCAATGAATTTCATGATCTATCCGCTCGGGATGCTCGGCTTTTACCTCTGCGGCTTTGCGTTCATGTTCGGCGGTATCGGAACGCTCGGCACTCTTGGGGGATATTCGGGATTGAACAATGAAATCACGATCGACCTGTTCGGCAAAACCTGGGGACTCATCGGGTGGAAAGGATTCATGCTGCAGGGTGCCGGATATGACACGGCGGCATTCACACTCTTCCTCTTTCAAATGGTCTTCATGGATACAACCGCAACCATTCCCACCGGCGCTGCCGCGGAGCGGTGGAAGTTTTCGGCTTTCATGCTGTATGGAGCGTTCATCGGAACCATCATGTATCCCATTTTCGGAAACTGGGTATGGGGAGGCGGATGGCTTGCGCAGCTTGGAGTGAATGCCGGAATCGGCCACGGTCATCTCGATTTTGCAGGCTCTTCCGTTGTGCACATGCAGGGAGGTGTCATCGCGCTTATTTTTGCCTGGCTCATCGGACCGCGGTACGGAAAATACAATAAAGACGGAAGTATTAACCCGATCACTCCACACAGCATTCCCATGGTGATGGTGGGGACATTCATCCTTGCGTTCGGATGGTTCGGTTTCAATCCCGGATCGACACTCGCCGGAAGCGATTTCCGGATAGCGATCGTTGCCGTCAATACCATGATCGCCGGATCAACCGCAGCGGTTGCGGCGACACTATGGCTGATGATCGTCCACAAAGCGAAACCGGACCCGTCGATGATGGCGAACGGATTGCTCGCCGGCCTTGTGGCGATCACCGCCCCCTGCGCGTTTGTCGGTGTCGGAGGGGCTGCGATCATCGGTATTATCGCCGGAATACTCGTGATCGAATCTGTTTTCTTCTTCGACAGGAAAAAAATCGACGATCCGGTCGGGGCAATTTCTGTCCACGGCGTCAACGGCGCCTGGGGATGTCTGGCGCTCGGATTGTTTGCCGACGGGACGTACGGCGACGGATTCAACGGTGTCGCCGGGAATGTAACGGGATTATTTTACGGCGGTGGCGGAATGCAGCTGCTTGCAGAATTTATCGGCGTAACGACAGGCATTGTATTCGTTTCGATTCTATCGATCGCAATCTACAAGATCATCGACGTTACGGTCGGAAACAGAGTTTCGCAGGCAATGGAAATTGAAGGACTCGATCTTCCGGAAATGGGTGTGCTCGGGTACAACGGTTTTGCAATGGATAAGGCAGCGGAAACGCATCATCCGCGGGGATGATCGGACCGTCATGAAAAACACAACGACAGTGATATTCATCAGATAAGGAGAGAACAATGACAATAGTATTTTCATTAGCGGCAGCAGCAATCGGCGGTCTAATCGGCTGGGGATTCGGAACAATACAGAACAATGCCTACCGCCGGAACAGCGCACTTCAGAAAAACGGCAACCTGAACAGCGGCTGGAGCGTCATGCCGGGATCAATGCGCCGGGTTGCCGTGCTCATCATGGGATTGGTCGTACTGCAAATCATTTTCCCGATCCTGTTCTCCGATACGACAACTCAATGGCTGGTCTCTGCGGGAATTATTATCGGGTACGGAATGTCTTTCGTCCAGCGGCTCCGTTTTCACCGGGAATTTCATTCTTAGCATAAAATTTTTTACCTTACAAAGAATATTATACACAAAGGAATAGTTGACCATGAAAAAAATAGAAGCAATCATCCGTCCGCATAAACTCGACGAAGTGCGCGAGGCGCTTCAAGAGTCGGGCTTCCGCGGGCTTACCGTTACCGAAGTGAAGGGCTATGGCAGACAAATGGGGCACAGCGAAATCTACCGCGGCTCCGAATATACCATCAATTTCCTGCCGAAAGTCAAGATCGAGATCGTCTGCACGGATGCGAATGTGGACAAAGCCGTAGAATTGATCCTTAAACATGCCAAAACCGGGGAGGTTGGCGACGGTAAAATATTTGTTCTTGCTGTTGAAGAAGTGGTTCGTGTCCGGACTGAAGAGACCGGCGAAGAGGCGGTATAGCCGCTTTTCCCCGTTTCGCCGGGATGCTCTCTTCCCGGGCCGTATCGACGGGACTATCCCGGTATTCATGGTCACACCGCAAAAATTTTTCTTGCGTCTTTCTTGGAAACCATCTATTTTGTAATCGCAATTAACAGTACACCGTTGATGCACTTGTAATGCCCCGCATGCAAATAGCGGGTATGATTTCGCTCCTGATCTTTCAAAGGGACCTCCCTGCACTGAGGATCGGCAAGCACAAAATCCCAACAGATGGTGGGATGCGTTAAAGTGGCACCAATGCCGGTTGTACCCTCGCTGGATTTTTAGTTCAGAGAGGTTTTTTGAAACATCTCCAAGGAGTTTCTCATGGAAACAGGAACCGTAAAATGGTTCAACAATGCCAAGGGATACGGATTCATCTCGCGCGAAAGCGGTGAAGATGTGTTCGTACACTACAAGTCAATTGTTGGCGACGGTTACAAAACGCTGAATGAAGGCGAAAAGGTCCAATTCGAAGTCGAAAAGGGCCCCAAAGGTCTTCAAGCAGCAAAAGTATCGAAAGCATAATCGCTTTTTACTACTGTTGCAACCAAACCTTCTGCATCGCTGCAGAAGGTTTTTTATTTTAAATACTCCCGCGCGCCACACCGACCGACGGTCACCTTGATTTCATATCCCTTTCTTTTTATCATTCACTGGTTTTGCGCTTCTTCATACATCAATCATCATCCGGGAGCCTTCCATGAAACGACTCATTCTTCGTCTCATATTTTTCACCTCACTTGTCGCACCGCTGCAGGCACAAACGGAACAAACTCCGCCGTCCCCCCTTCCGCCGACATGGACACACACGGTGGTCGCTGGTCTCACACTGACGCAGGTGTCGTATTCCGATTGGGCTCAGGGAGGTGAGAACGCGCTGGCGTACACCGCAACACTCGACGGAAAATCCGTCCACGATCTTGAACAGACAAACTGGAGCAACACGTACAAACTTGCGTACGGACAAACACGGCTGGGATCGAAGGGATTGAGAAAAACAGACGACAAAATAGAATTGGAAAGCGTTCTCACCTACAAAATGGGAACGTACGTGAATCCGTACACTTCGGCAACATTCAAATCGCAGTTCGATGACGGTTACAAATACGATGACGGCGCCGATACCAGGGTGAAGATCTC
>Ga0172379_10007499_pt1 | contig 14143 bp, 18 predicted proteins | sample GrowelOW334metaG_FD_119756 | JGI IMG/M metagenome (GOLD analysis project Ga0172379, IMG submission 119756) | Groundwater microbial communities from an aquifer near a municipal landfill in Southern Ontario, Canada - Groundwater well OW334 metaG | ecosystem: Environmental > Aquatic > Deep... | reverse complement strand
TTTAATAGATTTCGACTTAGTAATTGAGGCAAGCTTAAGTGCCTGTTTTACTATTTTTGCTTGAGATGGAGTAAGTTCTTCTTTATCTTCTTTTGTCGTGATTTCTATCTTGTCTCTATAATTATCATTTCTGTGTTTTAACCAAAAAGAAATTGCTGACCAATTTTTTTCCTTGATCATCGTTAGGAGTTGTGATTCGCTCATGTCATTTACAAAAGCGACACCCTCAGACATAGCTTTGTCCATTTTGGCAGAGAAAGATTTATCATCTTTTTTCCAACGATATACACTATTTCTAGATACTCCTGTTTTTTCACATGCAACTTGAACAATGGGAACTTTTTTTAATTCTTCAAAGAATTGATCTTGTGATTTATTTTTCTTCATAGTAGTTTTTAATTACTTGTGCTTTTAATCCTGTTAATTTTTCGAACCTTTTTATCGCCAAGTCACAAAAAATTGGATCAATTTCAAGAGAGTAAACTATGCGATCAAGTTTTTCTGCACAGACCATAGTACTTGCAGACCCAGAGAAGGCATCAAAAATAATGTCGCCAGGTTTAGTGCAACGCATAATAAACTTATAGTGCAATTCAGGATTCTTACTTGTAGGATGTTCCATTTGATTTGATGGAAGTCTTTTAACTGCCCAGATATTAGAAATATCTTCAAGTAATTGGTTACCAGTTCCTAAATCTTTGTTTTGTATTTCATTGAGATTTTTAAATAGTTCCGACAAGTACGGAGTTCCTTGTGTACCATAAACACAAAATTCCGTACATTTATTAAATGCTGTTCCAGGGACAGGTGAAGAATTATTTTTTATCCATACGTTTAATCTCCTATTTTTAATATTCAGCTCATTATATAGAGTTTGGAAAACCCATACCCAAGCCTCATCCGCCCAAAAAGCCACATGTATATCTGGGAGAGATACAGCAAGTGATGACTTCAAAACATTTCGGATAAAATTTACATATTCAAGAGTTGTTTTATTGTCATCATAGGTACCACCGTAATCACGAGTATTACCTACGCCTTTATTATATGAAAGTCCGATATTGAACGGAGGATCACTATAGATGGCTGTAGCTTTCTGCCCATCGAATAGTTTTTCAACCGCATGTTGGTCTGTCGAACTAGCACACAAAAGTTTATGTCTTCCCATGATTATGAGATCTCCTTTTTGAGTTGTAGGAATCTTTATTTTCTTTACCTCTTTATCAACATCAAAATCGTCATCTTTGAAATCTTTATCTTTATCCCAGAAATTAACGAGTTCCATTTTATCAAAACCAACATCAGTTAAAATTTGAAAATCAAAAGCTTTCAGAGCAGAAAAATCCCATTCGCCATCGTTGTGATTACTTTCTAGTGCTATTTTAATTCTCTCATCATTGGTAAGGGGTCGACTTGGGATTAATACATTAACTTCATTAATTCCAAGTTGAGTAAGTGCCTCTTTTCTTTGATTTCCAGAAAGAATCGTATTGTCCTTATCAATAACAATTACACTATGAAAGCCTCTTTGTTTAATTCTTTCTTTTAACTTTTCTAAGGCTACCTTTGTAATAGTTCTCGGATTTTCTTTCCAAGGCAATAAATCTTCAACCTTTTTAACTTCCACCATCCACTTGAGTTTTTTGTTCATAATATTAGTTAGAGAGTTTATTAATAAATATGATCTCTCTACTAACTAATAATGTGCTCACGGCTCATACAAAATAAAAAGCCAGAAATATTAATTCTGACTTTTACGATAAACAGGTTTATTTTTGATGTCTGGCTTTCTTGTTTAACTCTATATCTATTTCTTTGGCTTTAATAAGGTCATCTTCTGTATAAGCTCTGTAGTGGGTTTGGTATCCTTTCTTCCCAATAACATATCTCTTAGGTTTGAGTAAATTATATCTATCCCATCTTTGTAAGGTACTTTTACCTTTATTGATAATTCCAGCGAAAGTATCAATTTTCCATCCTATAACAGAACCCTCTTTGTCTATGGCATCATATTGAGGTATATCGTTGTTGTTATAATCCTTATCAGCAGAAAGAGTATCAGAAAGTTTAACACTATCTTCTTCGTCATACCTGTTTAATTCTTTGTCTAAAGAAACGCCTGAACTATTTTTATCTGCGGAGCAATATTGTTTTATTTTATACTTTATTTTTTTCGATAAATAGTCAGTCAATGGATACTCATCTAGGTCCGCATTGTTACCAATTTTTACAAGCCAACCCCTTAATGGCAAAAATAATTTTCGAAATGGTAATGTTTTATCCTCTTTGAGATTTTGTTGTGTTGCAAAGAAGAAATCAAACCCAGCAATAATATCTGGTAATTCTTTTACTAATTGGTCTTCAAATATTTGTGCTTGATCTTTTAAAATAAAACTTCCATTTTGAATAGAGATATTAACCAATTTTTTAACCAATGGTCTAAATAATTCTGATAACTCATTTCTAAAATATGTTCGTATTCTTGGATCAGGTAATGGTTTAAAAGAGCAAGCGATTGAAACAACATAATTCATTATTTGTTTGTAAGTATTTGTATTACGTAATTCGATACATTTCTTTTCTTTAAATGGCAATTTTAAATATCTAAAAATATCTGTTGGCAAAATTCTTGGAACAACTTCGAACCCATACAAATTATCAGAATATTTGCTTAGATTTTTCCACTCCGTTTCAAATAATTTTATAAGGTCTTCGTCATCATCTGGTACTTTAATAAAAACTGAATCTATGTTGTGTGAGAAAATTGTTTTAAACATATCCATAAAAGCAATGTCCAAACTAGGGTATCCTGCTTTTTCTACGGTTTCTTTATCACATAAAGCAAGAGAATGAATTGCAGTTTCTTCTATTATTTTCATTGTTTGGTCAGGACTTAAATCTTTATTTTTTAAATCATACTAATCAAAAGCTATAATGACCGATTTTTTAACAAATGGATAAATTAAATCTAAGAAAAAAATTAGTATAGGTCTGTTGTATTTAAAAACTTCGGAATTTTCATCTTGAGAGAATGGGATAATCCCAGAACGTAATTTATATAAATCATTATCAGGAATAAGACGAAGAGGGTTTTGACTTAAAACCCATCTTTTGTATATATCGAAATATTCTGGATTATCTTTGATCTTTTCATAATAGATAGATTCAAATTCTGGTGTAGCATAAAATTGAGATGAGTAAATCATTTTGATTCTTTCATCGTCAATGGAATTAACCAACTCTTCTCTGATTTTTTCATATTCTTGATTCATAATAGGGGTGATATAGGGAGTTTACTTAATGGGGTGTAAAATGTCAAATCTTTATTGTTTAAACTTTTAAAGTATGCTATAATAGGAGTATGCACATAATACAAAAACAACTTTTAGACTTAATAGCAACACATGAGGATTTTGGCTCATATAGCCTTAGAAAGATGGCTGAAATGGTTGGAGCGAAAGGAAAGCCCCAAACTGCCAAATACCACCTACAACAGCTTGAAAAAGATGGGTTAATTCAATTAAATCTTGAGGCTGGAATCATAAAGCTAGTTAAAAGAGGTTATGCTAATGCTTCGACTAGTCCTATCTACTCCCTACCAATAGTTGGGTCTGCTAATTGTGGTCCCGCTACTATCTTTGCGGAACAGAATGTTGATCAATATTTAAAAATATCTTCATCAATGCTACCAAGAAATAAAAGTAATCTGTACGCACTTATTGCTGATGGAGATTCAATGAATATGGCTGAAGTTGAAAAAGGTAAAACTATTAAAAGCGGAGACTTCGTTTTGGTCGATAGTGAATATAAGAACTATAAAACTGGTGATATTGTAGTTGCTGTTATCGATAATATGGCAACTATAAAAAGATTCCGAGAAGATAAACCTAATAATAGGATTATCCTTGAAGCTGATTCAACAGAAAAATATCTACCTATATTTATTCATGAAGGTGACAATTTCTTATTAAGTGGAAAAGTAGTCGGTATTATTAAAAGTTAATTTATAAAAACATATGTTACCAAAATATATAAAAAATTCAGGAAAACAGTGGACACCATCAGATGAAAAACAATTAAAATCATTAGCAAAAGACAATACACCAACACGTGTAATTGGTCTTAAATTAGGTCGCCCAGTAGGAGGAGTGCAATCAAAAGCACAAGAACTTAAAGTAAGTTTAAAACCAACAAATCAATCTCCCTATAACCGTAAAAAATAATATGGAAACGAAATTAAAACATTTAGAATTTATCCAAGCGACAATTAACCGTATGTCTAGTAATTCCTTTCTCTTGAAAGGATGGGCTATAACAATTATTGGTGGACTTTTTGCTCTGACATTTAAGGAAACAAATTGTACCTATATTTATTTTTCCTCCATGCTCTTAGTATTTTTTGCTTTACTAGATTCATATTACTTATCAAGAGAAAGACTCTTTATTAAACTTTATGATCAAGTTAGAAAAGAGAATGAAGCTGATGTAAAATTTTCTATGGATATTAGTAAATTCAAATCTGGGTGTGATTGGTGTGATGCTCTATTTTCCACGACAACAGGTCTATTTTATGGTGGATTACTTATTACTCAGTTTCTAATAATCTATTTTATTTAATATGGCAAGATATGTATTTTTTAGCTTTCATCATGGAGGCGATTCAAAAAGAATAGGCGTTGTTAGAAATCATAATGTCACTAAGGATGATTATCAAGAAGCTGGGTATATTGATTCTGCTGATTGGGAAAAGATTAAACTTCAAGGTAAAGATTCCGTAAAAAAATGGATTAATACTCAGCTAAATGGAACATCTGTTACTGTCGTATTGATTGGTGCTAAAACATCAGAACGAGAATGGGTTAATTATGAAATTCAAGAAAGTTTTAACAGGGGGAATGCATTACTTGGTGTTTATATACACAATATAAAAGGACTCGACCAGGTTACTACACCTAAAGGAGAAAATCCTTTTGATAATTTTTCAATAGATGAAAATGGGAAACCTCTTAGTAGTATTGTTTCTACATATGATTGGGTAAATAATGATGGATATAATAATTTTAGTGAATGGGTAGAATCAGCATATAAAAATTGGCAAAAGCCAGAAAATTCTGTTTTAAAAACTATTACTAAAATATCTACCGTAAACACAAATCTTGAAACACCACAAACAAAAATATTAAGTCGTGATCAAGGTGAACAGTTTATTGAGGATCTTGGAATTAAAACTAATTTAACATACACAGTTGGACTTGATTGCGAAGTTAAACAGGATGGGTTCAGACCTTTTTTCCTTAAAAGTTCAAGTAATCCTTTGAAGAAAAAACGTTCTTTGGAATTTTTTGTTAATTCTTGTACAGTTCCAAAACCGTATTCAATAAAATGGAAAGTAAAAAATACAGGAAGTGAAGCTTCCTCATTAAGTGCACTTAGAGGAGAAATAACTGACGATGATGGTTCTGAAAGAAAAAAGGAAAATACCTTATATACAGGGACTCATTACGTTGAGTGTTATGTTATAAAAGATAATCAATGTGTTGCTAGGGATAAAATTAATGTTCCAATATCATCTTATTAACTAATAATAAATAATTATGAAAAGACAAGTTTTTTATAGTTTCCATTATGACAATGACCACTGGAGGGCATCTCAAGTCCGAAACATAGGGGCAATTGAAGGTAACAGACCCGCACCAGATAATGATTGGGAAACAGTTAAAAAGGGTGGGGATCAGGCAATTGAACGCTGGATTAACGAACAAATGAAATATCGTTCTTGTACAATTGTTTTAATCGGATCGAAAACTGCTGACAGAAAATGGATAAAACATGAAATAAAGAAATCTTGGGAAAATGGAATGGGATTGGTTGGTATATATATTCATAATTTAAAAAATAGTATAGGATCACAGGGGTATCAAGGGAGCAATCCTTTTGATAGTTTTAATCATAATGGAACACCATTAAATCAAATAGTTAAAACATATAATCCTCCATACTTAGATAGTAAACAAGTTTATGCTTATATAAGCAATAATATAGGTGTATGGGCTGACGAAGCAGTATTAATTCGTAAGAAATATTAATCTTCATCAGACACACAATATGAATTTTGATGTTGCTATTTTAAATCTAAATAAAATTTTAGAAGAGGAACAACCATCAAAAATTAGTCCATCTTGGATTTTTCAAAACTCTCCTCATATATATCGCTATATTTGGAAAAATATTAGAACTGAAAATAATGAAATTGACTGGGATACTATTACTAATTCTTTAAATAGATCATTCCAAAAATGTTGGACTAGGTACAGATACAAAAAAGTAAAACTTTACGAAAAACAGTCTGAAGTTGATTTAATTATAAATAAGTATAAAGACAAACTTTATACGTTTTTAACTATTACAAGTGAAAATGATAAACATACTCAAGACAGAATGATTATAAGCTTGGTTAGACTTGGACAAAAAGGAAATGTTTGTGCTCAAGAAGAGTTGATTAAATGGGTAACTTTTATAACTGATGATTGGATTGATCGTTACCCTCAAATGTATAGATGGAAAGGATATACAGATGAGATCCCCGACAAAATTCGAGGATGTATCCGTTGTTATAGATATACAGGATCATTTCTAGGTTATCTATTTAGAACTCTTGAATATTCAGTACGAGGGAAACCTCCTTTGGTGTCTTTGAATGATAAGCTCTTTGACGGCAGTAAAACTCTAGAAGAATATGCAAAAGTAGAGGAAAACTGGCAGATATATAAATAAGGACTTGCTATATATTAAGATAATTGTAATATCTAGTGATATGAGAAGAAAATGGCAAAAAGATTATATATCTAAGAATGGCTATTCCCCAGAAACCAACAGGTTAGTCGGGGGTCTAGCTTATGTTATTTTTTATTCAATTATATTTTATATATCCTTTAAGATATGGGGAATAGATATTTTAGATGATGTCTGGTTCTGGGTTTTTAACGTAATATCTTACCCGCTTGTCGGTTGGTTCCTAAGAAAAATAAAGTTTTGGGTCTACTAAAAGTTACAGTTGAATGTAACCTTTAATCTCAATCCCGTGTCACTTTTGTCACTTTTTTAATTCGCACGAGATGCGTCGTTATGGTAATATGAAATTATTAGAAATAATGTTACAGGGCTTGTCAGTGAAAGGTCCTAACACGACTGTCCCCGCAAATCAGACCAATGGTATTTGCTCATGCTCTTCGTTTGTTGTTATAATAAAATTATGAATGGAAAAGTTATAGACAATAAATCAAAAAAAATAATTAAGGAGGAATCTAACACAATCTCTATTATATCTCACCAGCTTCGCACTTCCCTTACTGCTTTTAAATGGACATTAAAAATGCTTTTGGATGGTGATGTTGGCAAACTTACCAGCGAACAAATAGCATTAATCCAAAAAACATACAGCAGTAATGAAAATATGATCTCATTAATAAATAATTTGTTAGAAGTTAATCATTCTGATGAAAAGATATCTATATCATATGACTTCAAGAAAATAGATATCCTGTACCTACTTGAGCAAACCCTACTCGAATTTTATGGTGAAACAACCAAGAAAGGAATTGAATTAATATTTATAAAACCGGAATCACCAATAAGTCCTGTAAATTGTGACGAAAAAACGATACGTATTGTTTTTCAAAATTTAATTGAAAATGCAATTAAATACAGCAATAAAGGTGGAAAAATCTTTGTATTTCTTAAACAAAAAGATAAAAATGTAGAGATATCTATCTATGACTCTGGAATTGGAATTAGTGACAGTGATAAAGAAAATATTTTTAAAAAATTCTATAGAACCAAAAGGGCTATTAAAAAAGACTCCGTGGGATCAGGAATAGGCTTATTTACAACTAAAAATATAATCGAAAAACATAATGGTAAAATATGGTTTGAAAATACCGCTGGCGGTGGAACAACCTTTTTTGTCTTATTGCCTATTTCATAAGTAATATAGTATAATATGACTACAATGAAAAAAATATTAATAATAGAAGATGACAGCTTTTTACAAGGACTTGAGGTTGGGAAACTTGAAAAGGAAGGATATAAAGTTATCACCGCTTCGTCGGGAGAAGAAGCAATGAAGAAGATAAATGAATCAGGCATAAGTGCGATTCTTCTTGATTTAGTTCTACCAAATTTCGACGGATTTGAGATTCTTAAAAAAATTAGAGAGACAGAAGCCCTGAAAACTATTCCTGTGATAGTTTTCTCAAACTTATCCGAAGAAAAAACAGTAACTCGATCCAAGAATTTAGGAGCAACTGAGTTTATGGTCAAGTCAAACTTTACATTAGACGAACTTCTAAAACGGATAAAAGCTAATTTAAAATAAGTAAAAATGAGAGAGCTAAATAAAACACAAGCAATAATACTTCTTATTGTGTTTATCACTATTGGTGGAATAATTTTATATGGAAGAAATGCAAGCTATAACTTTTCTCCACTTGATTATGTATTTAAACGATAACATTGAATCTCATTTTCGAATAGACATAAATCAAAAGAAAGCCTTGTCGCGACTTGGAATAATCAAAGTATGTGATTTATTATATTATTTTCCATCTCGATATACAGACTTGAGTGAATTCCGTCATATCAATACTTTGAAAGATGGTGAACAAGCTACCATCATTGGGATAATATCAAACCTAAAAATAAAAAAAGGTTTTAAAAGCAAAATCCCCATGGGGCAGGCAATCATCACAGATTTAACCGGTAAGATAAATATCGTTTGGTTTCATCAACCATATCTTGCTAAAATGCTAAAGGAAGGAAGTACCGTCAGAGTAACAGGCAAAATATCCGACAATAAAAATTATGGATTAACACTTACCAACCCAGAAATAAATAAAGAAGATATTTTGCCTATTGATTTACATGATTCACTTTTTCAAAAAGAGACAGAGAGTGGACAATACGGCTTCCCTATTTATCCCGAATCAAAAGGTATTACTTCCAAATGGATGTATCATGCAATCGGGAAAATACTAAAAAATGATTCCTTAAAAAATATTCCAGACTATTTAAATAAAGAAATTTTAGATAAATACAAATTACCAAGTCTACATACTGCCTTAGTCTGGATACATTCACCACAAAAAAAAGAGCATGCAGAAATTGCCCGAAAAAGATTTGCTTTCGAAGAAGTATTCTTCATACAACTCGCCCGCCAACAAGAACGCAAAAGATACGATGAATTATTTTCATACAAACTCATAATAAAAGACGACGACATAAAAGACTTCACCTCTCGGTTTCCTTTTACTCCTACCGAGGCGCAAGATAAAACAATAAAAACGATATTGGAAGATTTAAAAAAAGACAAACCAATGTCTCGCTTGGTTGAGGGTGACGTCGGAAGCGGGAAAACTTTTGTCGCAGCAACTATTGCATATGCAGTGATAAAGAACAGGCCTGTCGGGCAAACTTTTGGCAATATTCAAGTCGCATACATGGCTCCGACTGAAGTCCTCGCAGTGCAACTTTTTGAGAACTTCACAAAATATTTCGAGCATACTGGTATATCGATAGCTCTCATGACTTCATCAGGTTGTCGCAAATTCCCGAGTAAAAGTGCGCGATTTGAGAATGGCGTACAAATAAAAACTTGGACACCAATATCCAAAAATCAACTTTTAAAATGGATTAAAAATGGCGAGATTCCAATAGTCATCGGCACACACTCCCTGATATCAAAGTCGGTAGAATTCGAAGACCTTGGACTTGTAATCATCGATGAACAACATCGCTTCGGAATAAACCAAAGGATGAAGCTCGCAAAAAAAGAAGGACACTCACCACATTATTTATCAATGACTGCAACCCCTATCCCCCGCACACTCGCACTCACCATATACGGTGACTTGGATCTTTCTATCATCGACCAAATGCCAGAAGGTAGAAAAAAAGTTGTTACCGAAATCGTCGGCGAAAATAAAAGAGCGGATGCGTATGAAAAAATAAAAAAAGAATTAAAAGAAGGAAGGCAGGTCTATGTGATTTGTCCAAAAATAGAAGGAAGCGAAGAGGTCGGACAAATTATTCCAGGAAGCATTACGGAGGCTGACGAGCCGAGTAGTAGCAAAAAATCTAGCAAGATTTTATTGCGTGCTGACGGGAACAATCTGTCCGACCTCAAAGCAGTTACAAGTGAAGCAAAGAGATTAAAAAAAGATATTTTTCCCAATTATAATATTGAGATAATGCACAGCAAAATGACAAAGGATAAAAAAGAGAAAGCTATGCGCGATTTCGCAGAAAAAAAGATAGATATTCTTGTCTCTACTTCTGTTATAGAAGTCGGAGTGAATATTCCCAATGCGACTGTGATAGTGATAGAGGGAGCAGAAAGATTCGGACTCGCTCAGCTTCACCAGCTCCGCGGAAGAGTTATCCGATCTACACACCAGTCATACTGCTACCTTTTTGCCGATGCAAAAAGCGACAAAACAATAGACAGATTAAAAGCCCTCACAAAAGCCAGCAATGGATTCGAACTCGCAGAGTTAGACTTGTCTCTTCGTGGCGCAGGACTTCTCGGAGGCGACAAACAATGGGGCATCACCGACCTCGGCATGGAAGCATTAAAGAATATCAAAATGGTAGAAGCCGCCCGCTCTGAAGCGATTCATATTATAGAAAAAGATATAGACCTACAATCCTCCCCTCTCCTTGCCCAAACCCTCACCTCCAAAAATATAAAATTGCATTTTGAATAAGAAACTACGGATAAACAATTTTATTTTAAATAGGGGTTTCTAATTTTTAGATTATTAAAATTATTATTTAAATCTTGAATTTTTAAATTCTGTTCATATATATCTTTTTGAAGTCCAGAATAAAATTGGCTATCTTTTTTATTAGAAATTATTACTTCAACTGCAACAGTTCCTACGATAAAAATAAAAGCAATAAGAACACCTAAGATGATGTTTTGATTTTTGGAATCTTGTTTATTTATTAAATTTTCAGCTTTAACTAGACGTTCAGAAATTGAGTCTATCGAATTTGCTTGTGCTTCAACAAGACTAACAATCTCTTTTTTACTAGGAGTAATTTCTGTCATACATAGCATTTATTGTTGAAAAAATCCAGTTATAGACAAAACTCCATTTTGCTCCACACCAGCAATATCCCAATATTTATATAAATGAAAATCTATGCCACCAAAAGCAACCCCTTTTTGAAAATTGGTACCTGAACCAAAAGTAATACCATTTATGTAAATTTGTCTTTTGGGAGTAAGAGACCCATCATTATTTTCCTTAAAAACATCAAGAAATTTGTATCTATTTTCCATAATATAAAATAATTATAACCAACTTAATTCTAGCATAAATTTTTAAAAGATATAACAATTTTTACTTTATTGTCCGCCTTCTAGGATTCGAACCTAGGACATCAGAGGTATAAGCTCTGCGCTCTAACCAACTGAGCTAAAGGCGGAAATTGGTTATAGAAACATATTACAGAAAAAATGGCTTATTTGCAAACAGCCCCGAAGCGAAGCTTCTGGGCTGTTTGCATTCTATATTCTAATTTTTAATTATCTAAACTGTTTCTAGTTTCTTTGGCAAAATTCCATTCGCGATTATGATTTCATTGTATTCATTTTGCTCAAGAGTTTCTAATTCTATTAGCTTGCTTGCGATAGCATCTAGAACTTTTCTCTTTTCTGTGAGAACTTCTTTTGCAAGAGTAAAAGCATTATTCATTATCTTTGAAACTTCAGAATCAATAAGAGCACTTACTCTCTCAGAATATTCTTTATCATTTACTCCTTGTCCAAACATCGTCCTGCCTCCATCGCTCTCAAGAGCTATCGGGCCAATCTCTTCACTCATCCCCCATCTGGTCACCATCGCACGAGCAAGACTTGTAGCTACTTGTAAGTCATTGGATGGACCTGTAGTGATATCTCCAAAGACCATTTCTTCTGCTACATATCCACCGAGAGACATCGCAATGTCATCTAGGAATTCTTTCTTACTTTGCAAACGACGCTCTTCAAGTGGTAACTTGAGAGTGTAACCTCCTGTATTTCCACGAGAAATAATAGAAACCTTGTGTACTGGATCTGCGTTTGGCAAGACGGATGCGACAAGAGCATGACCTGCCTCATGATACGCAGTAATTTCTTTTTCTTTTTTTGATAATAAGTGACTCTTTCTTTCGGGGCCCATCATAACTTTTTCAATTGAACGAATGAGATCAAATTGTGCAACTTTCTTTCTGTCTTCTCTCGCAGCAAGGATCGCCCCCTCATTCATCAATGAAAATAAATCTGCTCCAGAGAATCCAGGTGTACGCTCTGCAACAACTTTCAAATTTACATCTTCAGCAAATGGTTTCTTTGCAGAATGTATAGTTAAAATTTCCAATCTATCTTCTCTATCTGGTAGATCAAGCACAACTCTTCTATCAAAACGTCCCGGGCGAAGAAGAGCTGGGTCAAGAACATCCCCTCTATTTGTTGCTGCCATAACTATAACTTTTTCATTTGGTTCAAAGCCATCCATCTCTACGAGAATCTGATTCAATGTCTGCTCACGTTCATCGTTCCCTCCGCCGACACCAGTTCCACGCACACGCCCAACAGCATCTATCTCATCTATAAATATGATTGCTGGTGCAGCTTTCTTTGCCATTTTAAATAAATCACGCACTCGGCTTGCTCCAACACCGACAAACATTTCTACGAATTCACTTCCTGATAAATGAAAGAATGGTACAGCGGCCTCCCCTGCGACAGCACGAGCAAGCAAAGTCTTGCCTGTACCCGGAGCGCCAGTAAGTAGAACACCTTTTGGAATACGAGCTCCAATGTCTAAAAACTTTTTTGGATTACGAAGAAAATCCACGATTTCTTTTAATTCTTCTTTTGCTTCTTTTGCTCCAGCGACATCTTTGAAGGTAACTTTATTGTTCTTATCATCTGGGTCTGTGATGCGTGCTTTTGATTGACCAAAAGTAAATGCTTGCATACCTGCACCCTTCACTTGGCGAGTGAGCATCCAAGCAAAGAAAACAATAATCACAACAGGAAGAAGAAATGGCAAGATATTTAGTAGCCAATAACCGAAACCTGATTCATTTTTAATTTCAATCGGAGTAGTGGCGAGCTCTGCCGGTGTCACACCATAGTTCGAAAGAGTTGTGGAAAGAGAACTTTCTATTTCTTTTTTCGCTTTGCCTTTTGTGCCATCTTTAAATGAAACATTCACATCACCTCCTGAAACTTCGATCTTCTCAATAATCCCCGTTGTGACACCTTTGGAAATATCGGAAATGGTTAAATTTTTAATTTCATCTGGCTTTTTTGCGACAAGAGTATAGATAAGAGTGATACTAATAAATATGAAAACTGCAATAATAATTTGATTTATGATATTTGGTGCCTTCTGTTTTGGCAGACCTTTTGGCATCTTCGGCATATTTTTCATGTTTTTTTGATTTTGATTATTTTGATTCATAGTATTATATAGTATACATATTTTAAAATTAAAAACAAAAAAATATTAATAATATGCTAGAATAAACAAAGTGACTACATATATAGACAATAGAAAAGCGCACTTTAATTACAGCGTAGAAGAGACGTTTGAAGCAGGGATAGAGCTGGCTGGATTTGAAGTGAAAGCAATAAAGGCTGGTACTGGAACTATTACCTCAGCTTTCTGTATAGTGCGTGGAGGTGAAGCATATATTGTCGGCATGCACATACCTCCCTATCAGCCACACAATATTGATCCAGGATATGACCCAGATAGAAACCGACGACTTCTTTTATCCAAGAAAGAAATAAAAGAATTAGCTGAAAAAGATGGAATTAAAGGATTGACTCTTATACCTATTTCATTGTATAGTAAAGGACGCTATATCAAAGTATCTGTCGCTGTCGCACGAGGTAAGAAAGAATTTGATAAAAGAGAAACTATCAAAAAGCGTGACATTGATAGAGAAATAAGAAGAGAGTATAAGGTTCGTTAACAATTGGGGATGATCGGCTTCGACAAGATGAATCATCTTATATATGCATGTAAAGTACTCAGGAATCTTTTAAAACTTCTTGAAAAAGACTAAGTGCAAACAAAGTCGCTTC
>Ga0172379_10007498_pt1 | contig 14147 bp, 5 predicted proteins | sample GrowelOW334metaG_FD_119756 | JGI IMG/M metagenome (GOLD analysis project Ga0172379, IMG submission 119756) | Groundwater microbial communities from an aquifer near a municipal landfill in Southern Ontario, Canada - Groundwater well OW334 metaG | ecosystem: Environmental > Aquatic > Deep... | reverse complement strand
GAATGTAATAATTATGCAAAAGCTTGTACAGCCGATGAAGCCAGTTGTAATTGGTATACTCCGAAAAATGGCGGTATCAAATTGCCGGGCCGATTTGTTCCGGCCGTTGTTACGACTTCTTCCGTAATTTGGAATGATCAATGTGACGCCCGTTGCGAGGGGTATAATGTTTACCGCGAAATGCCAAGTAATTATTCCAATGGTCAGGATCTTGCTTATATAATTCCTTCTTCCGGCAAAACTTGTGTTGCGGAAGACGAGGGTTGCTCTAGCTTTACGAATCTGAGCACTGCTGTCGGCGGGGTAGAAAATACCGAATATTATTCTTATCTCCGGCCTTGTATTACCATGTCCGAAGCGACCAGCACAGTCGCAAAGACCTTTATTACTTATGAAGGTTCCAAAGAAAATGGTTTTCAACTTCATACTTATTTAATGTTGTTTAACCAAGGCACAACGGACGTTCCACAAAACGGACCAGCTGGCTCGCCAAAATATTTTTATAAAGATCCGGCCGAACTTGCCTCGTTAAATAATGAATGTACCGAGCAAAGATATAAAGACGGTGTCGCATCGCTTGATTGTCGCCAGTTCAATGACAAAGACGGCAATATTTATTACCGAATGATTTCGCATACGATACCCGCGAATGAAAAATGTACCGGTTATCGTTTGAACGACCCGGAATTTTATGTTGATGCAACGATTGTAACGCCCGATGCCTGTCAAACTCGACTGGGTAATTGGACCAATTCTGGCGGTGCGAATGTTTGTGAAATGTGTGTTCAAAATGGTGAATACCGTAATGGCGCCTGTATCTATTCTGGAATACCAACCGGCGTTCAAAATCCGGCCGGTGTCAGTCGCTCTTGTGGCGCTTCGGCAGATACTTGTCGCGCCTACAAAGGCAATGCCGGAAATAATATTCAAACCGTCTTTAGTGAAAATTTTGAAACCGCGAGTTCTAGCGACGGTTGGGTTGGTGGTGGATTCAGAGCGTTAGTTTCTACCCGCGTGGGTGAATATTCATTTGAACATGATGGCGGCGGTGCGTTTAGTAAGTCTCTCACTTTGGAACCTGGCAAGAGCTACGATCTTACCTTCTGGGCTTCGGCCGCGAGCATGGCCAATGTGACAGTGTCTTTGAATAATGGCACTGCGAATACCATGGGTGTAGTAAGTGTCTCCGGTGTTTGGAGGCAATATCACCTTGGCACTATTGAATTAAAAGGTGCTAATCCGTCTGTGCAATTAACCTTTAATCACGCGGCGGGCGATTCGATATATCTAGATAATATTAAATTGGTAAAAGTTGCCAGTTATTTATACTTGGTAAAAAATTCTCTTAGCGTTGATCCGGTTTGCGACAGTATTCCAAATGATAATTTACCTGGAGAGGCGCTCGGCTGTTCGGCTTATTCCGATCCGCAAGGTCGCTCCTTCTACCTTACCAACTTTAGTTTCCTTTGCCGTGAAGACGCGATTGGCTGTACCGCTCTCTTTGATACCTTTAATACTGAAAGCACTTTACCAGAGGCGTATCACGTTTGGATTCCGGGAGCCGCCAGCACCACTGTCAACGGGTCAATTCCTGCTCCATATTCCTGTAAGATCGGCGATGGTCAGAATGGTTGTTATGTAGATATTAAGGGATATAGTTTGAGTACAATTCGGGCGGCACTTAATGGTAGTGTTGTTGCTTCAACTGTTTATATCCCCGGCGACACTCCAAGCTCAAGTCCGGTATATCTGGTCGCAAATAAAGCCGCTTCTTGTAATGAGGTTGATCTTGGTTGTTCACTTGCCGGCAAGCAGGTGTTTGGTTCAAATGGATGGCAGTTTATGACCACCACCATAAAAAATGTTCCTGCGTCTTATGCCGATACGCTTTGTGAGAGTCAGGCAACCGGTTGTAGCGCTTTCTCCGAAGGTGATTCCATTTCATATTTTAAGGATCCGTCCGTAGCAGGACAAACCTTATGTGCTTATCAAACCGATGTGCCGGTCGCAAATGGCACTTCGGGTACGAAACGGCAAAATGGCTGGTTCTTGAAAACCCGAGTGGGAATTTGCAGTAATAGTTCGAGTTTAACTTGCCACGAGAATACAGCGGCCAGTGACTGTGGTGTGGGTACCGCGGTTTGTACCCAATTAACCTACGATCCATGCTATCCGGCCGAGCCGCAAACCACTATTGGTTATGATTTATTATCCTTTGGAACTACCGGTTATCAAAATATTGTTGGCGAGTGTCCGTCCGATCAAAATAAATGTACTGAAATTATTGATCATGCCGGCAATTCAAGTAACAGAAAAAATTATTTAATATTTGACGACAAACTTACTTCGGGTGACTGTGCCGGGCAAGTAAGTCAAAAGCTGGGGTGCGCTCTTTTTGATCAAACGGATAATCCGATAAAATTATGGCACACCACCAGCACCTATGCGTTTAGCGAAACAGTCGAAAATGTTTTGGTTTCGCCATCTTCAACTTCAAACAACGATGCAAATTTAATTTTGAAAGTAGTCCCAGATCGTTCTTGCGGAGAATGGCTCTCGTGCGGCAGTTCATATTCAGTTTACGATGATCAAACCGGTAAATATCGAAATGTTTGCAATCGTATCCAACGCTGTAATGGCTCCACTTGCAGTGGCGTAAATGCTACTTATGCTAATTCTATTTTAAACTCAGATATTTATACAGCACGAACCACCACTTGGGCTGGTATGGATTATGCCGGTTATTCGCTCTTGGGTTTTTATCCGGTCGAAAGATTTGACCAGGTAAACATGGTAACCTCGACCGACAACCCCGATTGGCGCTTGGTAAAGAAAGTTCCGTGCGGCGTTATTAGCGGAGTCAGTAACTGTACTACCGGTAGTGTAAATATTTATAGCTGTGGCGAACCGAGCGGATATGTCGATGGTTTACCATGTGGCACTGAATCAGTACCGGGTGTATGTATGAATCACATTTGTGTTCAGCCTCCAACCGGTGTAGACACTGCTATCACTCAGCAAGAACTTGCCGATATTTCGCCAAGTCACAGTTGCCGAGCTTATCCCGAATCCGATTCGCCATTCCCACGCACTCAAAAAATTATAAACGGCGGAGCATTTAGTGGTGTCCATATTTGTAGTGAAGAAAATCCAAATGGCTGCGAATGTAATTATCGCAAAGTTTCTTATGGCGATTCAATTATAAAATATTGGAATTATTCCGGAAATGATTCAGTCGATTCAAAAATCGGCAATTTAAACGGTAACGATCCGGTTGGTATTTGTTTGGGCGGTACGGGAGAGGGTAATAGCTGTTCAACCGATAGCCAATGCCCCGAGGGAGCTTGTCAGTTTAAATCGGGCACAGTGCGAAAACTTTTGGGTTGGAAAGGTTTTTGTTTAGAAAAAGATACTAGCAGAGTTTTGAATGCTGACCCGGCCGTAAACCCATGTCTCACTTGGTTCCCGGTAGAATCGCTGGTCGGTGCAGCCGATATATATAATCAGCATACCGAGGCGGGCACAGATTGGCACGCGACTCCTCACAATGGCGGATATTATTGTCTTAGTTCCTCCGGAACTTCCACAACCAGAACCGCCAGAATCGCATTTTCACCGTCTGGTCTTTTTGCACAGGATCCTCGTCAAGATCAGTGTGGCAACAGAGGTGCGTTTGGATTAGCTGATTGCAAAACTGAAAATTGTGGGAATGGTTGTAACTATCAATATACTAGGGAAATATTTTCCAGAAATATTATTGATATACCAAGTCAAACTGAAATACTTGAAAATAATACGAGTAGAGCTTATGTAGCAGCTACTGATTTAGTTGGAATTAAAAAAGAAGATATTGGCGTTATAAAAATTAGCACACTTACCGGTACAGGTGGGGCATATAATATTCCGGTTGGAAGTAATTTTTATCTTAATCCAAATGATTTACCAAATGGTACGCCCCAAACTTATTATCATCTGGTAAATAATTTCGGTGAAATGTCGGCTGTAGTGGGTGGTTTTTATCGTGGCAATCCTAATGATTTATTATTATTTTATAGCAGCTCAGATCAGATTCCAGCAGTAAGTAATAATATCGGTCTAGATGTTAATACTGGGTTATTTAATTATTATTTTAGAGAAGCAAACGTTTATGATTTCCCTGGTTTAGTTGGCAATTTATTTTCCACAACTCCATCGTTTAAAGCGGGTACTATACAAGTCGATGATATTTGGGATGCGAATATAAGTAATACTTATGTAATTGCCGCACCTGCTACTCAGATTCCTGATCCCTATTCTGACCCCATGAACCCCACATATATAGATGTTCCAGCGACAGTTAATACGGGTTTTTGTCCAACCGATTTAATTATAAATGGTAGCCACGGTCATTACGATGCGCCATATACATGGCACGCAATTCGTTTTAGGTTTGATCCATACACTCATCAATTAGTTAATGTATACACTGCATTTTGTGGGCCCGTTAGAGGGGCAGATGATGTTGTATATCAAATATCTTTCCAAACTCGCGAATGGTGTACTGATTTGGCGAACGATCAAATTGATTTAGCGCGATCGAGCGGCCAGCGCGCTATTGCTTGGACCGATCGACTCTTTAGCCTACCAAAGAGTCCGCCATTTTCTGTGCCCGATCTCGGATTTACTTACGATACTATTAATCCCGCGTTTGGCAGTATTTCTCCGGTGTTAAATCCGCCTCTAAATCAACCGGTATCTCTCAGTCCCGCTCCGTCGATTGATTGTTCAAGTTACAATTCAAATACCAGTAACTGCAGTTCGTTTGCGCAACCTCTTATCAACAATTCCCATACTGGATCGGCTTACAGCAGAAATTCCACTTTTCCAAATGATGTGCCTTATTGTGTTCGAGGTCCTTGTCTAATTCGGAATCCGTTTACTAACGCTTGTATGGCTTATTTTATAGACTGTTCATTGGCACGGCCGCCAGCAGCCGGTGGAAACAATTATTTGCTTACGGTATTTGCCGCTCATAATAATATTCTAAGTTATCGAACTTCTACCGCTTCTTATGTAAATAATGCTGTGTCGACAATGCCATTAAATATTACTCAATCCGGAGATTATATTACTGGTGTTCAGCCCAAACCGCCCGAAATTCACCCACTCGGTCGGAGTGTGTCTGGTACCGGAAGTAATGCCGGAGTTTATTATGAGGAATTGCCGGCGCTGGGTTTTTCAGTGAACAATTCGAGTACCGGACAAGTGGTGTCCGCTCTTGGCAATGGGTATAATTTTTCCTTGGATTTCTTCATGTTTGCCGACAAAAATCAAATGCCGATTCGCTCGGTCACGATTGATTGGGGAGATGGGTATGCTCCTGTTCCGAATGCCGGATCTTTCCGCAATCAGCGTGGTGTTACTTCTACCGCTCCGTTAAAATTGCAGTGTCAGCCTCGGGCGAGCGCCATTGATTTCGGTCATATTCTTGATCAAACTTGCGACAACGCATATTTCCACGCCGAAAATATTTATTCCTGTGCTGGTTCGGCCGGCAATGTCTGTGCTGGGTTGAATGACAGTAATTGCTATGTCCCTGCGAATGATGCTCGAAATTTATGTCCTACTGCTTACCAAGCATCCGGTTGTTGTTTCTTCAAACCAAAGGTTAGAATTATAGATAATTGGGGGTGGTGCAATGGAAGTTGTATTGCAGGAAATGGTGGTTGTTATGATGCCTCGGTGAGTGGTGGAATTAATCAATGTAAAGAAGATCCGCGTTCTTGGACAACATTTGGTGGTACAGTTGTTGTACCTAGCAGTAATTAATTATAATAACAAAAAACCCCGATTCAATCGGGGTTTTTTTATTACCGACCTCCATTCCATTGGATAGGAAAGAGGTCGGCGGTGATGAAGTTGGAGCGAATTACTGGAAAACGCAGGTGTAGAGTCCGGTGAACGGATAGAACGCCTGGGTCATGGAGATCAATTGGTTGGTCACCGGTGGGGATGTGTAAACGACCTGACTGGCAGGATCGCGAGCCAAGAGTGCGCCTTCAAGATCATTCATCTTGGCCATACACACCCCATTGTTAACATACAGGGTGATGATGCCACCTTGTGGTCCGATTTGAGATGGGCAACCCTTCACCGCGCGGTTGTCGAGGTCACTGCGCCACTGGGCGCAGATGTCGACCGGCGGGTCGTTGACCTTCAGGTTCACTGAGGCCGGGTTGCTGGAATTGCCAGCTTTGTCGGTCGAGATGGCCGTGAGGGGGAAGGACCCAGGAGTCGTTGGGATCCACGAGCAAGTGACCGTGAAGCCGCCGTACAACCCGTACGTGACGTCGGTCGTCGTGCAGACGATCGTGTTGTTCACCTTGAAGTCAACGCGATCGATACCGCTCGTCGGAGCGCCGGGGTCGCTCACCGTGGCGGTGAGCGTGACCGTGGTGCCAACGACGATGTTGGTGTCGGCGGTCGGCGCCGTGATGACGACGGTGGGTGGGGTGATGTCGGGGTTCTGGACGCACTTGTTCTGGGTAGCGTCCCAGTGCTCGCCGGACGGGCAGGTCGGAGGGGTGTTCGTGTCTTCGCCGCCGCCACCGCAACCGACGATGAAAGCGACGATGACGACGGCGATGATGACGAAGAACTTCGTCATCGAGGTGCGACGGATCGGCAGGGAATTGGTCATGGGCTTCTCCAGGTGCATGGGAATGGTGAGTGGCATCAACTTTGCGTCGAGGGTCTGTTGTTTCATGATGAAACTTCCTTCGGCCTCAAGGGCCCGTTGTGGCCCTTTGGGCCGTTAAACTTCTACAGACATTTTCAGAATTCTTTGAAGCTAAGGCAGAAATAGAAAATAATGGATTATTTACTACCTATTTCCACCTTAGCTTTTCCAACTTCATAGTGGTTATTATTGGTCAAAAAATGACTAAAATAACACATTGTAAAGAGCAAAAGATGTAATAAATACATCATTGTTTTTCAACCCAATTCTATCATAAGAAAAACATATAAGTATACACCAAAATAGGGGTTTTGTCAAGTAAACGCCCTTATCCCCATTTTCGTTGTTGGCACTCATTTTTTATGCTATAATAAGAGCACGTTTGAAGATTTAATTCTCATTGTTTCCATGACGATAGAAAATATCGTAAAAAAGCTTGTTTCATGGAAAAAAATAACGCGAAATCAAAAAGCGATTTTTTTGTCGACTTTATTTTTATTTATATTTGGATTATTTTTTGCTGTTCTTCCCGCCTCAGCCCAAACGAATACATTTGTCGGTAACAGTTTTTTTGACGCGCTTCTTATCAGCATGTCTCGGGTCATGATGGTAGTAGCACAAACCTGTTTACAGCTGCTCATGTTTGTTTTAACTTTCATTATTCAAATTGCCGCCTACAATAACTACTTAGATTCCACTGCCGTAAACACCGGTTGGATTTTAATCAGAGATCTTACCAATATGGTTTTTGTGGTGGCTTTGCTCGCCATTGCTTTCGGCACGATTCTTGGTATCGAACACTACGAATGGAAGCATATGTTGTTCAAGTTGGTTTCTGCCGCAATTTTAGTAAATTTCAGCCGCATCATCTGTGGCATTCTCATTGATATTTCTCAAGTAGTGATGATGACATTTTTAAATGGTATCGCTGCCACGATGGGCGGTAATCTTATTCGCACTTTTAGTTTGGAAAAAATTCAAAGTTTTAGGCCTGGTGTCTCGGGCGCTCTCATTGACCCAGCCACCGTATTTATTACCGCCATGGCGGCGGTGTTTATTTCGGTCACGATATTGGTTGTCATGGGTATCATGCTCGGCATGCTTGTTGGGCGTATGATAGTGCTTTGGGTACTCATTGTACTTTCTCCAGTCGCTTTTGTGCTCGGGGTTTTACATCAGACCGAACACTATGCTTCAGAGTGGTGGGGTGAATTTGGTAAAAATGTTATAACCGGCCCGGTTTTAATATTTTTTATTTGGCTTACTTTGGTTACGGTCGGAAGTGGAGTTATGGACCAAGAAATGAATAATGCTACCACTGGCGTTCCAAAACCAGAAACTATCAATGTCGGTATTGCTGATGTCTTATCCGGTGGTAAATTAGTAAATTTTGCTATTGCGATTGGCATGCTTTTGGTTGGTTTGCGGGTTACTCAGCATCTCGGTGGTATTGGCGCCGAATGGACCGGCAAAGCGGTAAGTATTGGTAAGAAAGCCGCAATGGCGGTGAGCGGTGTCGCACTCGCGCGTGATATGGCAAAATCTGCCGGTGGAGCGGTTCGGGATTATGGTCAACAAAGTTACAAAAATCTTGTTTCTGCACCGAAGGCGTTGGCTTCAATGGGTTTATCAAAAATAAAAATGACACGGGATAATATTGCACAAGGCTTTGAAAAAGGTGGTAAAAAAATGATTGAATTAAAAAGTTTAAGAGATCGAAAGATTATTTCTGAGAAAGAATATCAGGCGCGTGTTAAGGGTGATGAAGTTGCATTAGGTCAAGTATATAATGAGAAAGCATTTTCACAATCTCGCGAAGAAGGCGATAAATATCGCGCTCAATTGGAAGCTGAAAATAAATTACTAAAACCGGCCGACCGACTTTCAAAGTCTCAAATTGCTCTCAAGGTTATGCAAAGGCAACAAGAAGTAATTGCTAATGTTCAAAGAGAAAAAGAAAAAGCATTAGCGGACAGTCCAAAAAAAGGTGGAGTATTTCAGTCTACAGCGGCAGGTCGCGTGGCTGGGAGTGTTTTGGGTTCGATTTTTCAATCTCAGTCCAGGGCGACTTCAAGAGCTGAAAATTGGGCACAGGCCGCTGAAAGCCTGAAAGTACGAGCTGGAAACGAAGAAAGTACAAGTGCTACGTTGGGTGGTCAGGTTAAGTTGAAACAAGGTGTACTTGAACACGCCTCCGTAGAAAGAGGTAAGGCTAAATCGCAACAGAAAAAAGATGAAGAAGCCCAGGCACTTATTGCAACGGAAGACGAAACATTCCATGAGTTAGAAGAAGGTGCAAGAAAGGCGAAGGCTGCTGGAACTGTGGCGCAAGCCTATGTTTCTGGTCATGAGGCGTTAGCTCAACAAAAAGCTGATCAGAAAGCTGGTGTATACCGGGCTAAAACAAAACAAGAAATAGAAGAAGGCCTCGCGCGAGCTAGAGATAATAGTGGCGTTGCCTTAGAAAGAGAAAAACTTATTTCCGAACCATTGATGGTCCGCGGTAATAAAATAGATTATATTGATCATACTCCGGAAAGTTTAAAACTAGCCGAGAGTCATATTGATTCATTGGTCAGTGATGAGGGTGAGCGTGAAAAATTAAAGCAAAAAGCCGAAGCAATGCATATGGAGGCTTCCAGAAAGAGAGAAGAGGCAATCGGAGTACAGCGTAAAGAAGCGGTTGCTGCCCAAGAAACTGCTGCCGGTGCAAAAGCAAAAGAACAATTAGCGAAAGAAGGTGATTATAGATTGAGAGAGCAAAGAATCACCGGCTTTACTGCAGAAATGAATCAGATTCAGGACAAGCTTACCGCAGAACGGCAAAATGAATTATTAACTTCAATTAGAAATTTATTAGAATCAGAAGTTGGCCTGACTAGGCAACAACAAATTGCTTCTTTTCAGGCGGGCAATAAAATGCAAGAAGATAGAACTGGGGGCATAAAAGAGCGTGAGGCTTTAGCAGCAAGGAGAGAATTGATGGCTTCGGCGGATAGTCGCCGGGAATTAAGGGAGACAGAACAACAAAAAGCACAAAATAAGCAACAAGAAGAAAGATTGAGTGGAATAGGTGAAAGAGAAGCTGGGCGTGCAAAACGAGATTTGTTAGCAACTACTGGAGGACAAAATGAGCAGGCGAAAATTTATCGCACAAGAGGACAAGAGGAGCTCGATAAAAGCTTGGCGGAAGATCCGCAAATAATGATGCAAGCGAGAGAAAAAGCTGCCATTTATAGACGTAATGGGGATCCCCTAAGGGCAGAAGCGACACTTAAATCAGCTTCAGCTCAAGTTGATAAAAAATATTCGGAATTATTTTCTGGCCTAACTTATGATGACCGAATGGCACAAGAAAAAATTCTATTAAGAAGGATTGCTGTAGAATCGGCGCCGGGAGGTGATCGGCGTAGGCTTGAAACTGCACAAGCAATGCGAGCTGCTTTAACGCGATTAAATACAGCATCAGATGCTTCTTCGGCTCGAGACGGACGACAGGCCGCTGCGAGTGAATTGGGGGTTACCCAGATAGACGATACAAATAGTTTTATGGTTGAATTACAGCGGCTTACTGGTAATAGGAGTAATAATATAAATATTTTAAAAGCCGCTTTTGAAGCGAGGTTTAGAGGTGACCGGGTACAAAAACAAGCGGCGTTAAGAGGATTATTTGAAGCTTACAAAAAAGCGGCTGAACGGGGAGATGAAACAGCGTTAGGCTTTATTAAAAAAGATTTAGTTGGTGCATCAGGAAGTGAGACACTTAATTTTGAATGGGCAGCTGATCAAACGGACGCTAACAAATATGCCACGACGTATGGTACTTTTTTTGCGGAAAGAGCAAAGGGGCAAGTTGATACGATTGCTCCGATGTCTGGAAAAACTAAACAATCTGCGAGTGGTGAATGGGTAATGAATGGACAGACTACACAAGGACGTAAATCAATTGTCGCTTTTCATAAAGGAAAAGATGGAAGAGAGATGTCACAAAAAGATATGACTCCAGTTTACGCTTCTTGGAATAGTGCAGAAGTGAATGGGGCAAATGTTGCAGAGTATGTTCAAACAATGCAGGAGATAAAAAATGCCATGCCAGATGATGGATGGAGAAAATTCGAAGAAAATGTGAAAGATCTTAAAGCAAAAATGGCCGCTTTTGGAGGTACCTGGCCACCGTAGAAATATAAATATGACTTTAAACCTAAAAGATAGTCAGCAGCTAGAATCAAAGCTAGTAGAAAATTCACAAACACCACAAGGGCGTGAGAATGTTTGGGTTTTTTTGCATTCTTATTTTCTTAATGCAACACCAGACGACGACAAAAAAGTTCGACTGACTTTATTTCGTTGGTATACAGACTTGACCTGGAAAAGAATAAATTTACTTTCAAATGAAGATTTTGTAAATGTCGCTTTTGGTCGACAAGTACCACTCGCTTTACTTCTCGGGTTTGATATTCAAAAAATTCTTTTTGATTATTTAAATTTTCGATGCCCAGAAAAGGAAGACATGGTGGATGTTTATGCAAAAACAAAAAATGCTTTTATGAATTCTGAGGCTTTTCTTGGTTCGTTGGACGGAATTGAATATGGCGTAAAAGATATTATACCGGATATAAAAAAATATAATTTAGAAAGCCTGTCTACTTTAGAAAAAGCGACTATTACAGAAAAATTAACAAAAATATTGTTTCCCAAGAAAGATGAATTATTTAATCAATATATATTTACCGAGCCAACTCAGGTTGTTGATTGGTTTATCGGGTTGGTAAATTTTTTCATGGGTGTAAAAGCTGAGGATATTAAATTGATAGTGGACGGTTATAATAGAGAAGAGGATGAAGAAATTATTAAAATATCCGAAAATAATAAAAAAATTGCACAAAAAGAGACAGAAAATAAACCATTCGAATTAAAACAATCGGAATCGATGAAAAATGTTATTCCGGTTATAAAACCCGAAGAGCCAAAAAAGCCGGAAATAAAAATTGAGGCTAAAAAAGAGATAAAACCCGAAGCGAAAAAAGAAATTAAACCTGAAATTAAACCAACTGAAATTAAGGCCGGCGCAAAAACGCCGGAGAAAACTGATGACTCTATGTTTTTCTCAAAAAAATCAACTTCGCCAAAGAAACAAGAAGGTGAAGTAAATCACAATGTCGATGAAAACCTAAATGCTCCGAAGGCCCTGACACGTTCGCCAATTTTATCTGGTCATAAAAAGCCAGAAACGACGACGGGGGTAACCAATCGAAGATTGTCTTATAAGGAAATAAGAAAGCAATTAGAAAGCCGATTTGCAAAGGACTCGTATGGGCATTTCTTGAATGTGACAGATGTGCTGAACGAGTTGCAAAAAATTTCTGTTACGCAAGAAGATCCGCACATAAAAGATTTGTATTATTTTAATGAACAAGCTGGAGGATTTGAGTGGAATGAAAATTTACTCAAAGATTAATTATGTCTGATCAAGACGAAATAAAAATTTTAGTAAAGAAATCTGACGGCAGTTTTATACACATGCCGATTTCGGAAGTTCAAAAACACAATCGGCTGACACCGACTGCGTCTTCCGCCGAGCCTGTTTTATCAAAACCGGCGGCTTTTAATCCCGCTGCGCCATTTGCTTCTGTACAGCCGGTTGCACCTGCTGCACCTCAAAAGCCAGCTGCGCCAGTTGCCCCTCAAAAACCAATTGAAAAACCGGTTGAAAAGAAACCGGAAACAATGCCAGTTGTAAAACCGGTAGAAAAAAATGAAGCATCGAAACCTAAATTTAATCCAAAAGAAAATGCCAGATTAGAAAAAGAAATTCCGGCGGTAATCAAAGCGGCGCCGGTAGTAAAAAATACGCCACCGGATGCAAGTGCGCCAATAAAAAATATTTCGGCGGCAGTACCACCCATTCCGGTTACGCCACCCCAATCGAAACCAGTGGTACCAAAAATCGAACCGGTTAATTTGTCAGTAGTATCTGAAAAGAATGATATGGGTTCGCTGCTGGATGAAAAATTACCGAATGAAAATAAACTCACTCCGCTTACCAGTGAATCAAGAGATAAGCAAGTTGATGAGATAATTAAAAGTATTGGTTTTAAAATACCTCCTGGAAATAATAGTAGAGTAAAAACAATCATTCAATTATTTTTAAAAGAAGTTCGAGGCAAGGAAGAAACAATGGAAATTTTACGCCGGCCCGAAATTGATGGGGGAGTTGGTTTGTCCGATGAACAAGTAAATGAAGTTTTAGAAAAATGCAGTAAAACTACGGTATCAGCTGCCGGCAGTTTTTCCGTGCCATCGTTAAAAACTGTGCCGAAAATAACCGTGCCGATGCCAAATAAACTAGCAGCGATTCAAATAACAAGAATTACGAATTCGCAAGTAAGCACAAATGACAATAAGCGCTTAGAAGCAGAGTTGCCGGCTGTGGTAATAAAAACAGCAGCCCCAAAACTGCCGCCAAAACCAATTGCGACTGGAGATGCTAGAAAAATTTTAGAAGAACAAATAACTAAAAATACAATGTCGGAATTACCTGGTAATTTTACGATTAATTCCGATCGAAATAAAACGACCATGTCGGATGTAAAATCGGCTCCGGCTCAAATGGGACCGATTGAGGAAATTCGTTATTTTAGTTTGGTAGATTTTCGTAGGTTGTCCGGAGATCCGACCGAGGCTGCCAATCGGTTGAAACAAAAGTTTTTAAATCTTCACGAGGAATCAGTAGTTTTTTATTTTGAGGGGCTCGACGCCTGGAAAATTTCGCCGCTTTATCACGATTATATAAATTTGGTAAGTGAGGCGATAAAAAAACGCCAGACGCTGGCGCAAGTTGCAGTAGATAAATCCAGAATACAAGTTTCGGAAATAAGCGCGCTTATTAAAATGGAAAAAGAATTAGGCTAGTATGCAACAATTTACCGTACCACAATTTATTGATGTTGAAGATAAAATTTTTGGTCCTGTTACAGCCCGTCAATTTAGTATTATGATTGGGGCGGTTGGTCCGATATTTTTAGCTTATAAACTCGCAGATTTTGCTTTATTTGTATTTATCGCGATTTTAATCGGCGGCACGGCAGCGATGTTTGCTTTTGTGCGCATAAATGGACAGGCTTTTCATTATTTTGTTTTAAATATTTTACAAACCTTACGTCGTCCAAGTCGTCGTCTTTGGTATAAAAGTTATACGAACGCTTCTTTGCAGGATTTTTTAAATTATGAAAAGCAAAATGTAAAAGATAAATTGGATGCGGAAGATAATAAAATTGAAAAAAAAGTTATTTCCAATACGCGCATCAGAGATTTGTCGCTATTAGTGAATACCGGCGGGTATTTTAAAGTTTAATTTAAAAACATGAAAAGCAAAACCGAAGAAAAAAAGAAGAAAAGCATGGTTACGACCCAAAACCATTTGCTTATT
>Ga0172379_10007497_pt1 | contig 14152 bp, 12 predicted proteins | sample GrowelOW334metaG_FD_119756 | JGI IMG/M metagenome (GOLD analysis project Ga0172379, IMG submission 119756) | Groundwater microbial communities from an aquifer near a municipal landfill in Southern Ontario, Canada - Groundwater well OW334 metaG | ecosystem: Environmental > Aquatic > Deep... | reverse complement strand
TGTTGGCGGGCCAACGACCAACCAAAAACCCAAAAAGAACACCAAAAAGTTGTACACTTTGCTCCGGATTCTATTGTACACTTTACTCCGGATTTCGTTGTACACTATAGTCCGGAATATTCAGTATCATAAATCAAGAAATCATTGCAATGATAAATACAATTTAAGAAAGGGATTTTTTCGAATGCATCTGCAATTACCGGATTCTGGTATGCGATAATCATACGCCTTGGACTCTCATTATATGAATGGACTAAATTACTGACAAATTTTTTCATGACAGGCTTTTTAAATGGATTGAACAGAAAGATAAAAAGTTGTTCCTTAGGCAGTATATATTCTGTCGCATCGATCAGTACAACTTCAATGTGAAGAGTAAGATCGTTATTAATCATATATTTATTAATATTGTCTCTTCCAATTTCAGCTAATATCGGTGAAAATTCAATTCCAATTATATTTTTAAATTGATATTTTGACGCGAGCATAAGGCCACGACCTTTACCTGCACCAACATCGATAAATGTAAAATTACTAAAGCATAAAGAGAGGGAGTCAATCGCTTGAAATATGTTGTTAAAAATCTCGATGGATGTGGCCTGGTATATGCTTGAATAGATCCATTTATTTGATTTTACGCCAAGATCGTCGATTTCTACCATTGAACTGGTCTCAACCCCATTAGAATCGTCGAAAGAATCTTTCTGGTAACTATCTATTTTATTTCCATAAATCAATCTTTTTAAATAATACCGATAATCTTTTAAAAATACTTTCATCGTTTCCCAAAAGCCACGACTTCTGATAGATATAATTGCTTTGGAAATAATATTCATCAGTTTATATTTTGTTTTTTAATTTTAGAAGGAATCCGCCAGCTGGCGGATAGGCGATGCCCATAACAAAATAATAATTTTCGTTTGGTGCGAACAATTCCTCATGGCTATTTCAAGATCTCTTTTTTGTCAGTTGAAATTTCAATCATCGATTAGGTCGCCTAATTCGACAGACTGCATGAATTCCACATCGGGCCACCGATTAATAATATTTGTCAATAACCGATCCAACTCCTTAAGACCAAAAGCAGCATTATCGTGATGAATAAAACCAACATAATTAACCCTATGCGAACTGACAATAGCTGGTTTATGCCATTTAAAGGCATTCTCGATCTCCGACATACAGGCGTCTACCCAATCCTTATTGGAAGGGTCTGATGGTTCGAAACCACAGTTCCTGGTGAGTATGACCTGATCTTGCTTGTTGTGTTTTCCAAGCCAGTTAAGTTCATAACTGAATTTGCCGTTTCCCAGGGGATATTTTTGAAATTTATATCTTGTCAAATAATCTACCCCGGCCATCTTCAGTACCTTCTCCAGTGATTTTGGTTCGGGACTGTTTGATGCAATGAAATACCTGGGTTCATAACCGCATGTAGATTGAAATATTGCAGCCCCAGTTTCAATAATCTTTGTATATGATTGGATATCTACCTCTGTTTCTGGATCAAAGGCAGCAAGATATGCCGGAAGCCGGCATCCTTTGTACCAGGATGCCCCAACCGATTGGTGCTCGAATGCTAAACGCAAGCCTTCATTTTCATTCCGTAATTCTTTCATCCATCGTGAAACATTCAAGTGCTCCCGTCCATGAAGGGCGGGTACAAACAATCGCTCCTTGATTCCCTTTTGCCACAATGCATGAACCCTGTCATGGTTCGGATAAGATTTGCAGGTTTCCGTAAAGGGCTCATAAGCATACTCACTAAAACCCGATGCCTTGATTTTTTCGAACGAGGGATTGGCCATGATACTCATGGGGGTAAAAACCACAGGCCTGCCTGTAAAATCCTTGTGTCTGAATAGAACTTCAAATAGGTTTTCCAAATCAGCGTTGGATTCAAGGCAATCGTATTTCGTAAAGATTGACCGGTCAAGCTCCAATCCTTTGGACAGCATGGCATCATAATCTTTTTTACTTCTAGTCCGAATACTTCCCCAATCATCAGATTCTATCACTACGATTTTTCTTTTTGTACGCCAACCAAAAACGTTGCTAAGATTTTTTCGCAGGTTAACCATTTTTATCGAAAATAAAGTCTAAATATTGGTGGGCAATCTTTTCAAAAGAGAGTGTTTCTCTTACCTTATAGGCATTTACAGCCAAATTCTCTCTTAAATCCGGATGCTCGATCAAACGATTTAATGCAACTGCTAAATCGTTTATATTTCCAGGTTCAACCAGGAGCCCGTTTACTCCATCTTCAATAATTTCATTTGGACCCGCAAGGCAATTGCTGCTGATGCAGGCCAATGGCAATGACATCGCTTCGATAAGCGCATTCGGGAATCCTTCGGAAAGAGAAGGGAGAACAAATATTTTAGCTTCAGATAGTTGTATAGTGAAATCTCGCAGATGTCCATGGAAAATAACACGTTCGCCTATTCCAAGACGATTTGCAAGCAGCTCCAGATTTACGCGCTCAGTGCCGTCCCCAACCAGGCTTAATTCCCATGTTTTATCCGTTACGCTCGCAAAAGCCTCCACCAGGTTTTTATGCCCTTTTTCTTTCGATAGCCTGCCAACCGAAACAATCCTGTTTTTAACTGCACAATATGATTTTTGAATGCAGTTGACCGGGTTGTATATTACTTGAATATTGGAAGCTGCTGTATTTTTAAAGATAATCTCTTTGGCAAATTCCGTCTGGGCAATGATTCCACTGGCTTTTTTATAGAGTAATTTCCTCAATATTGAGCTGATCAATGGTAACTTAGCCATAGGACTCATTCTGTCGGATAAGTATAGAGGCACTTGCAATCCTAAGGTTGCCAAAACAACAAAAGGATTTGTCCATTCGCTGAAAGCAAGGATGACATCTGGCTTCATTCTTGTAACATTCATCCTAAGGAAAAGGATCATTTTGATCAGATACAAGAACTTGTTTATCGATTCCCTGCTAAAATCAGGCTCATTAAATTCAATCCTATCGTCTAAAACAAAAAAATGCTCGCCTTTATATAGTGCAACAATATTTACGTTGTATCCCAATCCTATAAAATAATGAGCAAGACTTACAGAAGCTCGCTCAATGCCACCTCCCGAAAGACCATTATTTATGATTAGAATTCTTTTAATCCGCATAATTTAAATATTCCGTTCTTCAACCTGACGGATCTTCTCACCTTGTAGCCAAGTAAATGGCATTTCACAGTAAGCACAAATAGGGACTTTGGGCTTAAAAATAAGCTTTAAGCTACCTTCCCGAAAAGGAGCTCTCTGAATTATTATCAAAATGTACGGTTCGAGAATTGATCATCACTGCTGATACATTCGCCAAGTCTATCGCTTGTCATAAATTCAACTTCAGGCCATTCTTTTAATATATTTACGAATAATTTTTCCAAGTCCCTCAAATTCATTATAAGGTTTTTTTCGTTGATATAGCCGATATAGTTTAAACGGTGAGAGGAAATTATAGCTGGCTTTTTCCAAAAGAAGGCTGTTGAAATATCTTTTAGGCAATTGTTCACGTTGTCAAATGTGGGATACTGTGACGGCTCAAAAGCACAATTCCTTATAAGATAGGTTTGTTTTTGATCATTGAGCTCACCTAAGACGTGACGGATTTTTTGTCTTCTTGTTTGGCTCAAGATGGGTAGAAGCTGATATTTCATTCCTTGAAGAATTGTTACCTCATTTTCCTTCAGAGTCTTGTTTAATTCAGATGCCCAGATGAAGTTATTGGCTATAAAGCTTTGTGATTTATAACCAAACAAATTATGAAACAATCCCAGACCATCCTTTATAAACAGGCTGTGTTGTTCAATTTCAGCCTGATCAGATGCATCAAAGGAGGCCTGAATATTTCTTCTTGCGCCAACATGAACAATGGAGGGTCCCAAACCCCAAAACCCATAATCAAAGGCTTTTAGGAATGCCTTCTGTTTGTTGTGCAATAAATGCATCCATAGATTGACATTTACATGCTCCCTACCGTGAAATTGCGGATGGAATATCTTCTCTTCCATTCCTTTTCCCCACAGGTAAAACGAATTTTGGTGATTTGGATATTTTTTAAATGTTTCAGTAAACAGTTCGTAATGATATTCTTTAAAACCAGACTCTCTTATTTTTTGAAAATCAGGGTTCGCCATCACAGTATTAGCTGTTAAAATGGGATGATTGCCATTTTTATCCTTGAATTTGACCAGTACATTGAACAGTGCATCCAGGTCACTCTCACTGGCAAGTGAATCATATTTGTTATATGGACATTTATCAACGCCAATGCCTGCCTTTAACATCGATTCATATACTTCTCTCGATGGCATTCTTATACTTCCCCAGTCGTCACTTTCAATTACCACAATCCTGCGGTTGGTTCTCCAACCAGGAATGTTAATTAAATTACGACTTAACTTTCCTTTAAGGTCAAACATTCATTATTCAATTTTATCTTACATGTTGAGAAATAAATTCAAATAACATTTTGGCCTGAATCTCCATGTTAAAATGCTTCTCTGCAACTTTTCGCCCGTTCTTTCCAACTCTTATGGCATTGATAGGATTAGACAAAGCACGGTGCAAGGCTGAAACGAATGATTCAATACTGCCTGGTTCCGCCATGAATGCCGATTCATTGTCTGTAAGATAGTCAGGTATCTCACCAACAGTGGTAATACATACAGGATTGCCGGTTGCCAGGTATTCACCTAGTTTTGTTGGAAAACCACCCTGCGCCTGCCGTGAATCGGGTCGTGGTAATAGAAGAAGCCCTGCATTCGTAATAAACTCAGGTATCTCATTTCTTTTTAATTCACCAACATACTCAACTCTATCCTGCAAGTGAAGTTCCTGAATGAGCGCTAACATTTTGAATCCATCTGCTTCCATAAATGCGGCGATTTTCATGTTGACATCAGGATATTTAGCCGAAACCATTGAAAAGGATTTTATCATGAGGTCGACTCCGTCCTTGAAGAAACTACTGGAGCCGCAATAGGCAATGTATCTTTCTTTTGTTTTTTTCTCTACATCAAACCTTTTCAAATCCACAGTCATGGGCAGGTGTAGAAATTGCGCCTTTAAAGGATTGGTAAATTGCCGGTAGTATTCCAGCAAATGGTTGGTCATAATCAACAATAGATCGACTTTGGGTAGAATTTTATATAGAAGTAAACTACTGTATCGTTTTGAGATAGCTATTTGTAACCTGTTGGTCGAGTTTTCAAGTCCTATATCATTGTATTCATTCAACTCAATCATCAACTTGTAGTTGATTAATTTTAAGTGAGCAACATTTTCCAGGTAAATGTTTAGGACTTCGATGGATGGATGTAACCAAATAATATCAGGTTTGTCTTGTTTAATTTTTTTTCTTATGCGAAAAGCATTAAATTTCTTCATTAAGGGTGAAAGCACATATACAGAAAGTCGTCTCATCCAAAGAGAACTTTGCAGCAGGAATATGGAATAGGAATAGGATATTCCATTGATAGATCCCTTCCAACCGTATTTTTTAAATTCCCTGATCGAAGCGTATCCCTGCGTAAAGATGATATGCAATGCTACACCTTCTTGATGAAGTCCTTCAACCATAGTACGCCAACGATTTGCGCCGGCGCCATCCAGTTCAAAAATATTTCGGGTATGAATCAGTACTATTTTAATCCTTTTTCCCATGCTTAATGATGGTCGTATAAATATCGAGCAGACTGTCGACAATATTTTCCCTGTTGTGTCTTTTCAAGGCCCTCTCCCTCGCCTTCATTCCAAGATCAATCGCTTTTTCGGGATTGTTCAGAAGTTCAAGAATAGCCCCTGCCAGTACCCAGGGGTCGCCATCCTGTATTAATATTCCTTCCTCACCATCTTTGAGTATGGAACCTGTTCCACCAGCATAGGAAGCAATGCACGGCAACCCTAAAATCATTGCCTCGCATAAGTTATTCGGGCTATTTTCGATGTGGGACGGCATCACATAAAGGTCGGCTTCCAATAGTTTTTCAACCAATTTTTCTTCATTTAATGCACCTAACAGCATCAACCCTTTTTCGGGGTATTGCTTTCCAAGCAGTTTTTTAACAACTTTAACAATCAGATCCTCATTTTTTATTCCCGCTACCCTCCATTCAATATCATAGCCAAGCTTATTAAGCAATGCAAGGGAGGAACAAAGGGTTTCGAAGCCTTTATAAGGACTGTTGCCATTGGTTGTATGAATGACTAATTTATCATGCTTCTCCGGTTTCCGGGATTGATGATAGAATGATTCCCGAAGCATTTCTTCGCTCCGGAAATAATTACTTTGGGGCGCTAAAACACGCGTGATCCTTCTATCCCAATCCGTTCTTCCAATGACGAATTTGACGTTTTTCAAATTTCGGATTTCCCGGTCGCGCATTTTAGCAAATTCCTCGTAATTTTTATTGAATGAACGATAATAGGGGAAATCAATGATTCGCTTAAATTTGAATTCTGGAATAGAGAGATACTTTCTTGCAAAACCTGAAAGAAATTTATGAAAATAGACGGTAATATTCCCCTGGATAGATACGACGACAGGGATTTCAACTTTATCCACAATACAGCCAAAAGGGTTTTCAGTCCCATTGATATGGATAATATCCGGATGAATTGAATTTATTAACTCAAGATATTTGGGTAGATCTTCCTGGTCCGTAAACTCTCCCAACAGCGTATTTTTAATAAAATGCCATTTGTAATTTTTCTTGCATACCGGATGGTAATAAACCCCATTGTAATTGAAATCAACTGAATATTTAGGATATTTGAAAGCAATATGCAGTTCGCATTTGTCGCTGAGAGCCTTGTCTAAAGCGCTCAGCCAGCCTCCTCCAAGTTTGCCGGATTGAAGGAATTCGGCGCCCGAGGCAGGAGTGTTGGAGAACCATAGAACTTTCATGCAATGTTCATTTTAAGGTTTTTTGTTTTTGATATATGTAACCAATGCAAATTCCGGCCATTCCCATCGATAAAAAACTAAATTCAGGCATTAAAACAAACTGACCGGTCATTCCAACTACAATTGCAATTCCAAAAACAACTGATGAAAGTAACAGAACATAAGGGTTTTGATTATGAAGTCTAAAGACTTTAGCAAGCTTTGTAATCATTAAAACATAAATTCCCGAAAAAAGGAAACCAAAAATAAGACCATAGCTGCGCAATAATTCAAGTACAATATTGTGAGCAGGAATATCACTATTCTCTACAATACCGCCTGAAATAGCTAAATAATCAAATTTTGCAACTTCTAAAGGAGGGAAATAGGTATCAGAATCCAAAAGAGAATGCCATACACCATTCCATATAGGACCCCTATCCCCCAATGCTTTAAACATAATGTAGGATGGAAAATCCGCAATTTTGGTATAACTGAAATTAGATGGGTCTGTAGAACCTTGATAATTATAAGTATTGCTTATAATGTAAATAACAAGAATAGTCAGTACGATAAATATTCTGGGTTTAACTAAGTTATTTAATAGAAAATTATTTTTTCGTAAATAAAAAAATAAAACAAAAAAAGACAGCCCGGCACTAAACACAATGTGAAATTTTTCGCCTGTCGTCGTAATAAAAAACAAGAGTATTGAAAAAAGACCCAAGTATTGTACTTCTTTAGCAATACCTAGGGGTAATTTCTTTGGAATTAATGAAATAAAACCTATCACTAAAAAAAGTACCAGGGAAAATGTATTGAGCCTAATTTCCCCGATCGGAGCATAACGTGTTAATAAAGTCACAAAAAATATGGAATAAATAACTGCTTTGAATATGTTATCATTGAAGTTTTTAGAAATTAGTATGCCATAAAAAAAGGGGAATAAACCGAGGTAATAGGAAAGGGGAACAAAACTCGCAATTATACCTAAATCCATTTCAACATAACGTATAAATGACTGATAAAAAAGATAAGGAGCAGGTAATATGGCAAGTAAAAGCAACCAACTGCCTGTAAGAGCTTTGATTTTTTTGTAATGAATTATAGTCTTTAGAACACAAATCAATAATATCAATATAGAAATGATAGTTCCGGAAGCCATTTGAAAAATAAGTGCCGGGTAGTATTTGGGATCTTCACTCCAGACCAGATAAAATACGTAAGGGGCACACAGATACTTAAAGGTCTCACCGAAAAACATGTATATAGGCATTAATGCCAATGAAATAATCACGTGCAGGTAGATGGTAGAATTTTGATTTGTTTTTTGATCGTTCATCAAATATTTTATTTGTAATTCAGTTATTTGGGATTACTGGCAAATTTGTAGAGTGAAACGTTGAAAGGGAAATTTGCCTTTATACAAGTGATTAAAAATCTGTATAATATGATTCGACTCTTTTTGCTATGGCGCTCCAATCCAATTCTACTGCTTGCTTTCTGAGCAATATTGAACTCTCAGACAATCTCCTTGAATTGTTCAATATATCCAAAAGTCCAATTGCAATTTTATTTGGCTCATTGTGTAAATGAAGATCAAATGTGTACAACGCATCGGAATTGAAATAATCGTCCATAGCAGAAAAATAGGTACAATACACTGGCAATCCGCATGATGCTGATTCCAGAATTGCATTGTTGGCAATTGCACCCTTCAAAGGAAGAAAAAGGAGAGAAGAGGTTTGCAAGTATTTGAGTAAATCGCTATTGCTAATACCTGAATAAAAGTCAACATTCGAATTACTCAAAAAATACCTTCTATTATCACTAATTGAAATAACTGTGAATTTAACCGAACTATCCATTTTGGCGACATATAGCGCAACCTTGCTTGCGCACTCCATATCCCTTAGCCAATTACCCACTATCAAAACATGCTTAGGATATCTCTTTTCAGCCGGAGGTGTAAAATATTTCGTGTTGACACCATGCGGAATGAATTTGACTTGATCAATCTTTAAAACTTCATTGATAACCGGAATTATATCCTTGCCCAATGCAATGGCATAATCCGTCCTTTTTAGACGGTTGAGCATTAATTGCCTATACGGGCTTTTATGAAGATTGTAAAACCATTCTTTCGGCTGGTGAAATGTTGAAAAAATCTTTAAGGATTCGGGAATTTTATACGGATAAAACTGCAGGGTATTTTCAGGGTATATGAAATGAATAATCCCTGATTTATTTTGAAAATATTGATCCATGATGCCATAAAACTTTTGAATTTTGAAATTTTTGATGGCCCTGTTTATCCTTCTCAATCCTTTTATATCAGGTAAATAATCTTTCTCAAACTCCTTTTGGTTAAAAATTTTGGTATATTTAATATGATCTAAAAGAAGGTCATAACCTGAAGTGTTGCCATGATGCGAAAATTTTGTTGATACAGCAAATCTATTATTCATGAGAATTTTCAGAAATTATTTTCTTTGTGGTTTCTAAATATGCACTTCCCCATATTTGAGAAGGTTCCAAAGTATTTCCTTCTGCCCATTCGTTCCAGGATTTAATAAAAACAATTTTCTGCTCTTTCACTGAAACCAGATTAATTGCTTTACTTAAATATTTTCCATATAAATCAGGCGAGGAATTTTGAAGTACCAAACCTTTTATACCAGCCCTTGGAGTATTATCCCAATTTGGAATGACCAAAGGAAACTCCTGTTTATGTAAAGGACGATTCAATACTGATTTGACTACATTTTCATATTGATATACCTCTGGAGTCCTTGAATTGATAAGTTGTTTTAAACTCTGACCAGTTAAGAGATAGATTCCTTTTTCAAATAGTGTTTTAAACCTCACCTTATCTGGAATTATAGGTCCGGTATTTACAAATGCATCAAACCCTGATTTAATACATTCTTCGCTACCTATGCCAACAAAATAGAACTCAATACCTTGCCGTAAACCTAATTCACGCCACAGATCGATAAATTTATTAGCATCCGGAATTAAAAGTGGCCTGTAAATTAAAAAAAGTAATTTGTCTTTTACCTTTATATACCGATCATCCTGAAAATAAGGTAAGCAATCCTGAAAGTAATCTATGTAATCCTGATGACCTGGAAACAATTGCTCAATAAGGATTTTTGAATCCAATCCATGCCATCTTCCATTCCAGGATTCGTTTGCCCAAGCAATACAAAATGGAAAATCAGGCTTTTTACTTATCAGAACCTCTTTTAAAGGTCTTTCTAATATTCGTTTTCCATTACCAAACCAATAATGCCAGTATGCAAACCCATAAATCCCGGCTTCTTTAGCCAATTGGGCTTGCTCCTCTCTTACTTCGGGGACGCGTAAATCATAAAAACCAAGATCGGAGGGTAAAAAAGGCTGATCATGTCCTTTAAATAGTGGTTTTGCCTTTGCAACATTTGTCCATTCGGTAAATCCCTTTCCCCACCAATCATCGTTTTCGGGAATGGGGTGGTATTGCGGGAGGTAAAAGGAAATTATTTTTGGTAGCATATAAATTTTAGCTGTTTGATAAGACTTTTTTAATTTTTTCCAAATATTCTATACCCCATTTTTGACAAGGTTCGAGATGATTACCTTCTGCCCATTCATTCCAAGCATTAATGAAAATAAAATTTTCTTCTTTCGAATAGGGCATAAAATCTCTTTTAATATTCTTTAACCATTTTTCAAACAACTCAGGGGTTGAGTTCTTTAGAATTAGGGCAGGATCATTTTTTCTTCTTGCGGTATTATCCCAGCCTGGGACGATGCTTGGGTATATTTTGTAAGGTAAATCCTTTAAAGATTTCAGATTGTCAACCATATGCTGATAATGTAACTGATTGTATTGTGCTGAAAATATCTTTTCCTTTTTAAATATTCGTTTAAAAAGATAAATTAGTGCTTTATGTGTAATCTTGAGATTATTTTGCCTACTAAGGGCAATTTCTTGAAAAATATCATTCCGTCTGATTCCAAATGGTTCAAAGTCAATTACTGCATCAAATCCTTCAAGAGGATTTTGCCATTCTTTTCTATAGCCAAATACCATATGACATAGATACAATTGTATACCATATTGAGCTGCAACTGAACGAAAGATTTTAGTGGTTTCCAGTGGATCAGGAAACAAATAGGGTTTGTAAACAATAAATAAATGTTTTCCGTCAATAGTTATGTAATTTTTGTTTGAAAAAACATTTTCACAAAGAAATATTATATGCTGACGATCATCAATAAAAGAATAGTTCTGTTTAATGATAACCTGATTGTCTTCCCCGTCCCATTTTCTTGTCCAGTTTTCGTTAGCCCAGATATAACAAAACGGGAAAAGAGGCTTACCTGTTTTAAGCATATTGTCCAATGGCGTTTCAAGCAACCGTTTGCCATTAAACCAATAATGGTAAAAAGCAAAACCATAAATACCGTATTCTTTGGCCATAGCTACTTGGCGAACCAAAACTTTTGGGTCGCTTAAATCATAATATCCCACATCTTCGTGTGGTATGTGCGGTTGGTAATGTCCTTTAAAAAGTGGTTTTGCTTTTCTTACATTCGTCCATTCGGTAAATCCTTTACCCCAGGCTTTGTCGTTTTCAGGAATGGTATGGAATTGAGGGAGATAAATAGCAAGAGTTCTATGATCCATATTCTATCAACTTATGGAAGTGTTACTTTTATTACAAATTGACAACCAAATAAACCAGAAGATATTTTAGCAAGTAATCTAACAATCCGTTTAGAAACATGAAGAGGCAACCAACGCCATGGTATTCTAACTTTGTAATCTGGTAAATTAATATTTATTGTATAGTCAATTTTTTCAATCTTAAATCCTATAGTTTGAAAAAAACTTTGTATTGTTTTTCGAGTAAACCAGCGGAGGTGAGTCGCATCCATTATTCCACAATCCTGATAGTTGAAATTTCCAAATAATAGATCAATACGAACAAACCAATGTGCTACATTAGGAACAGAGGCGATTATTGATCCATTTTCTTTCAATCCTTTTTTTGCAATTTTTAATATTTCAGAGGGATTTTCTAGATGCTCAAGAACGTCAGCAAAAATAATGTAGTCAAATTGACCATGTTCTTTAAAAAAAGATTCAGTTAAAAGATCATTATAAACCACAATATTCTTTTCCAAAGCTTTTTTAACCCTTTCTTCATCAGGCTCTATGCCAATGACGTCTGCATTTGTGTATTCTTTGAGAATTTCAGCAATAACGCCAGTTCCGCAACCAACATCAAGAACTTTAGAATTGGGTTTAATTAGTTTTGTTATTTTCATAGCAACATCGTCTACATCAGTTGATCTGAAATCATATCTTAAATGATTTGGCTTTTTATTCAAAAAACCGATTGAATTTTTGTCTGGAGATTCCATAAGTTACTTACATTTCAAGTTTGAAAAAACTTCAAAACAAATTTTTTGATAACTGGTTTGTATATTGTATTAACATGACAACGCTGGTTTTCCCATGTATATAAATCGTGCATTTTGGTATTTCTTTCAAAATTCCTGTCTGCATCATGTTTTTTTAACCCATTATCATATAAGTGATATAATAATGTGCTTTTCATTACTCTATAATAATACCATGGATTCCACTTAAAGGAATACTTTATTTTGGGGGTAAGTTTGTTTATTTCAGTAGCAAGCCTATATGTAGCATTCCCATCCATTGTTCCTGCAAATAAATCTTCTTCATTATAAGTATTAATCACTTTTTCACTTTCAATAATTTTAACGAAAGATTCATAATCGTATGCAATATTTTCTTTACGCATATGATATGGTACAATATTGAGGTGCTTCTCAAGAAAAATAGAAACCGTAGGTTTGCACATCACCCATGCTTCAAATGATGCCGTACTATAAGTATGTATAATGTAATCAGAAACTGAAATACTTGGAGTTATAAATTCATTGTTTTCAAGGATCAGACACTTATCTGAAGAAAAATTATCAGCAAAAAAACTTGAACAATCCCACGGATGTTTTTTAATAATCAAGATTTCACTGTTATTTAAATTTTCATCGATAAATCTTTTTAAAATTTTTGAAGTGTGTGTTAATAAATCCATTGTTCTTCGCTGAAATTCTGTAATATCCCATTTTAATAAATCCTGTTCAGGGACTCCATCAAAAGCACCATCCAATAAAAAAGATGAAAGAAAAAGGTATTTCTTGTTGAACTTATTGAGTTTGTATTTTTCAATCAAATATTGATCCTCAATCTGTCGGAGCAAGGGATGAAAGCTAATATCTGTTCGGGGATAACCCAGAAATTTGTATTTTATCTTATTTTTGTTATGAATAGAACTATTATTTTGAATATATTCAAAATGCGGATAGATTCCAATAGACTGTAAATCAATTATATACTGATTGGAATCTGAGGTATTATATGTTATTAGCATTTCAAAATTTTTCTTGTTAGTCACTGGTTCAGACGTATTAATAACCAACAAAATGTTTTTTTCAGTACAGTATCTCCCATATTTATGGGTTGCAGATTCTGCAATTTGACCAGTTACCAATGCTTGAATTTTATGGAATTCACAGAAAGAGAATGGATCGTTCCATCCAGCTTTTATCCAAACTTTATTACCTAAATGATTTAAAAATTCTGCTAGTAACAAAAGACCACGATAGTCTCTGATAAAATTGTCGTATAAAAGCAATATCCTCATTATTAATATTTGTAAAGCGTAATGCAAAAAGAAATCATTCTATATTGCGATATGATTTCTTTTTTTATATTGTTTTTACTAAAACCGGAATTCTATAGTATGTTGATATGATATCCACATCATTATATGAGTGATCTTTATTTCTTGTGGTAAAATAGAGCCAATAAATGTCTTTTTTCTCAGAGCGAATCAGCCCCGGTGAAATACAAATAGATAATGGTGAACTAATTCCTCCTACTACGTTAAGAGTAATATCATTCATAATTAGTTTTATATTTTGGAAATTGAATGATACCATTAATGCTATTTTAACCTTATTTGAAAACGGATCGAACATAGTCGGGAAGAAAAGGATGGTGCTGTCATTTAATTGAGATGCAGCACTGTTATACGTATTGGTATAAGTTGAAAAACTTTCATCTGCTTTATAGAGTAGTGTATAGGGTTTAATAATTCTACCTGAGGTATCGGTTTCCAATGTATAGATAGAACGAATGTTATCATTGTACCAACCTCGGAG
>Ga0172379_10007496_pt1 | contig 14154 bp, 8 predicted proteins | sample GrowelOW334metaG_FD_119756 | JGI IMG/M metagenome (GOLD analysis project Ga0172379, IMG submission 119756) | Groundwater microbial communities from an aquifer near a municipal landfill in Southern Ontario, Canada - Groundwater well OW334 metaG | ecosystem: Environmental > Aquatic > Deep... | reverse complement strand
GTTCCTGTACTAGCTGACACAGTGGATGTAGTGCCGGGAAAATTATTTCCATCACTGCCTGTTATGTAATCAAACAAAAAGCTTGTTTCATTTGTGGAATTGTCAGACCACCCTACAATAATAATTGTGGTATCAGTATTTGTTGCAACAACATTTGTTGGATCACTTGGTGTACTATCAATAGTAACACTTACGGTTTGATTTTGAGAACTTATCGTAGCACTTTGCGTCTTTGTTCCGATGCCAACCTTTAGTGCAGTCAATGAAAATGGATTGTACCCACCTTGTGTAAGAAGAGGTGAATCATCATTCAAAATAAACGCAAGAATATAATCAGTATATGAGGTGTATCCTGTTCCATCGGTACTCAATGTAGTCGTGACTGACCCATCGTTGCTTGCCACGGTAACGGTAGCTCCAGAGATAGGATTACTACTCCCATCAAGCACATACGCACGAAATTTTTCATATACATTGATCTGTCCGCCGTTTGACACTGTAGTTGACACAACAGTAAATGATGTATTTTTGGCATTATTCGTACCTGTCGTGTCTGAATATAGATCATACAGCACAGAATTCGTAGCAATACTATCATTTACATTGTTTGAGGCAGATGTTCCTGAAAACCAAAATCCATATGAATTTGCTGTCGAAGTTACATTTGAAACGGTATTTCCAGAAGATGCCCCTGCAAATTTAATACCCGCGTATGCTGTAATGTTTTTATTAATATTAAAAGAAGTCCCTCCACCTAAAGGTTCTGACGAACCTTCTGGGTCATTAAACGTGTAATTGCTTCCATTATACGACAAGACATCATTCCCCCAATATTCAACAGTACAGCCCAGAGGACCAAACATTGATTCAAATGCTTCTCTAGAAATATCCTCCCGCACATAAATAGGACTCTGTAAACCCAAACCAGGGCAATTAGTCAAAGCCAGATCCCAATTTTTTGGTGGAGTCCCAACGTAATCTGTGATATTTGTATTGTCAGTTTCTATGCTCTTTAATTGAGAGGGGCCATGCTCGCCCATCGCCGTACCATACATCATCCAGTGTCCTGTTTCCAATCCACTTTCTATTATTTCTTCATAGGCCACTTCATCATACAAAAATCTCTGTACGTCAACCGTATAAGTGGTGACTGTTGATGATGCATTTTGCGCTATAAAATTTTGAAAGGTTGAATTAGTTACGCCGGTCAATAATATGGGCGAAGCAGAAGCTGACCCATTTATGATAGTACCAACACCTGTTCCCGTTATGGTAATATTATTTAGAGAGGAAAAAGAAAAAGGATCATATGTTCCCGCAGCAAGTGTATAGGTGTCTCCACTCTTTGCCAAAGCCAAAATACCAGTCGTTGTCGCGTGCACAGTTGAATAATCTATGGTACCGCTTGGATTAATCGCAAATGAATTTCCGCGTGCGGCACTGTACGCGCCAATATCTGTTTCTCCATTTACATTAAGATAATTACTAAAAGGAGCTAGTTGAAAATCATTTGATGTATCTGCGTCATCTGTTTTCAAATACGGATTGGTTGTCTTTGAATTCGCGCCCACGCTGGATAAACACCCGCCGGATTGTCCGAAATTCGAATCAAAATTATATACACCGTTGTAATCGAAACTCAACGTGGTTGTAGGGACAGTACTATCACATCCGAACGCAGTTCCCGTCGCGCTGGCTAACCCCGTGTACAATAGATTATATGTAAAATCTGCATCAGGAACAGTACTGCTTGTCATGGATGTTAGGTTAATTGCCCAACCATTTGACATAAGTCGAACAGTATTGTTTGAAATAGTCACGTCATTTAGTCGTTTGAAACTAAAACCACTGCTCTGGGAACTTGGGCTGACAGACGGAAGTATAATATAGTTTGAGGTAAAGCTCGTACTCGTAACGTTAATGTAACGAACAGCTGAAATGCCACCACGGCTAAAATTGGATACTGTACTCACATATTGCATGTAATTACCTGTAATAGTGGAACTTTCAATACCGGAAGACAAATTACTATTCCCAATCATAGTGTTGTCATACCCCGTATAATCGTAGAGTGTATTTCCACTCACCGTAAACCCACTTCCTTGTACATCAATTAATGATTTGTTAGTCCCGGTATAATTAGTAATCGTATTATTGGTGACAGTGCCACCCGTAATATTACTAAACGTAATATTAAAATCTCCAGTGTTGCTGGTAATAGTAGGATTGGTGGTCGTCGCGGTACTAAAAGAAATAATAGAAGAGGCAGTCGAGGTTGCAAAAGTATTGTTTTGCAATGTAAATCCAAGCACTCCGTAGCCCCCCCCCATGTTAGTACGATCCTGAAATTTAACATTGTTAAAAATACAATTTTGTATGGTAACATTATCTTTTTGGATGTTAATCTCATGTTGTGAAGTACCTATTCCTATTACTGCACCACTATTTTGACAATCTAAGGTAATATGATCAAAATCCCATACATTCATTATGGAAGATTCTGCTGTAGGATCATACGTAGCACCTACGGTAACAAATAAATCGTCATGCCCGTTGCTTATAGCGTTCTGAATCGTAGTATAATCACAACCAGAGGCGCAAACAGTAAAAGGCGCTTCTTGCGTGCCAGTCCCTGCTTTTGCAATATCATCTGCTACATGAAAAAATCGAGGTCCAAAGATAATTGCAGAAATGCCTACAACAAAAACGAGCAGCGCAAACCAAACATTGTATGTGAGTAGTTTAAAAAAACTCATACGCACAGGGGTACGAGAGACGGACTGTATATCTTCAACCCTTTGGGTGACTTCGCTGATTTCGTGTTTCATTTCAACCAATTCTTTTTCTAGAGTAGTCACTGCATTTTTCTTACGCCTCGATGTGCGGTGTGTAGAAGTACGACAAATAACGTCTCCTGATGAGCCGCTTATTTTTTTGGTTCTCTGTTTCATAACACAAAAATTAATGAACATGAATAGTATACCACACTTTCAAGTGCTTGTTGATGATACAGTCGTGCAGTTATACACATTGCGCGAGGACTGATAGAAAAATCTCATACCACATGGTACGAGATTTTTCTCAATCTATGAAAATAGACGAATTAGCCAATCCCACATCTGCTCCCATAATGTAATTTGTCGTTGTGTGAGTTCTATATCATTCTTTATAATTGTCAGATTGCCATAAGTCAAAATTTTGCTCTGGAATTCAGAATGTTTAGCAGCGCTTACTTTCATATAATAAGAACCTGCAGGAACTGAAATGCTGTACCCGCCCTCATCATCAGTAAACAACGGATTTTTTTGTCCATACTCACTCGCATTCCACAGATTGAAGCTACCATCCGCATCCTGGTGATATATAGCAATCTGAGCTTTTACTATCCTATTTTCCATTCTATTTTTATCATGATGATAGACGTATCCTGGTTCAATTGCAGCGATGTCTTTGGTTATATTTACTCGTGAACCATCCTGACCAATAATAGTAACCAACAATTTATAGGATCTATTTGAACGACTTGGTGCAGTTATGATGCCCCTATACGCATCGATATCAGACATATGTTCAAAGAGATATGTGCCTACCAATTTTTCAGACGGTTGTTGAGCGTATACCACTGAACCAAACCAAGCCCAAATAGAATCTAATACAGAAAATTTTTCAGACTCAGACGCGTCGACCTCATAAAGACGTGCAATGATATTGTGCACCGGCTGGTCAGGACGCATCAAAATTTCTATATTTTCTCCAGGAATTATGTTGATGGTACTCACCTGATCACGAAAAAATTCTGCCGTATTTTTACGCTGAAAGAGAATAAAAGCAGTAAGTTGAGATTCAAGATTTTGAGAAATTTCCTGCACATCATTTGTGGTTGGCGAAACAATTTCATGTACACCATGTCGTATAGCATTCCCCGATGTGCCTTCCAATATTTTTTCTGGTTGTTCTTGAATCTCAGTTGAACTTACTATTTTCAAGGTTGGCGCCGTAGATGTGGCAATCGTTGTATCTACAGTAACAGGAGTATCTTTCTGATAAAAAAATTTTCTCTCAAAAGATGCGCTCTTGTTGCCAAAACCATCTTCCTGATATGCGCTTATAGTGTAAGCACCGGGAATTAATTGATGTAAAATACTGGCCTCAAAATGTCCTGTTTCACTCGCGTCCACGGTGTACGTCATACCGCCGATGTATACATATACTTTATTTCTCGGACTTGCGCTGCCCAAAATCTTGAATGGAAGTTCTGATAGTATCTGATCTGCTGCAGGAAATAATATAGTAGGCTGATTTGAAATAATGCCGTTAGAAACACCTCCCACACCAATAGTGACGACAGCAACATCTGCCAGCGTAAAAGTTGCGCTGGTCTCAGTAACACCTGTGAGCGTAACATGGACGCCATTTGCCGTATCACTGTCGCCTATTCCAGAAAGTGCAAGCGGGGTTGGATTATTTGATGAAATAGTAATCCCGACAGTTGTGCCAGCCAAACTATCGAGCTTTATTTCATGAGTGCCGGCTACTGCAAGCTGAAACGAACTGGTCGCTCCCACAGTAGCCAAGGTCACCTGCACTGAGGAAGAAGGAGTAGCCCCAGCCAAAGGCATGTTTATAGTAATTGTTTTTTGAACCTCATTCAGCGTAGTAGTTACCGTCTTCTCACCATATACATCATGAGCTAAAGCGACAAGAGAAAAGGGATTTAATCCAGTAGCCTGTCCAGTAGGCCGTGAATTGTTCATAATCAATGTCCACAGATAAGCCGAATACGGTGTATACCCGCTGTCTCCCGACAATAACTCAGAAGTAAATGATCCATCATAAGGAACGAGATTGACTGATACTCCTGATATTGGTTCTCCTTCCAATGTTTGTACCAAACCACGAAGTCGATAATAGACATTGACCTGTCCACTATTTGAAATACTAGAAGACGCGGTGGTAAAGGACACATCTTTGAATGAGTTCGTTCCTGTTCCATCGGAAACTAGATCATACAACAAATTTCCTGTAAACACTGAACTGCTCACCACAGTATCTGCTGATGTACCGGTGAACCATAATCCATATCCATTGTGAGTACTCGTAACATGTTCAATAAAAACATTACTTGAATTATTCAATTTGATGCCTGCAAAGGAATTGTCACGTCTGGTTATATTTGAACTTACACCGCTATGAGTAGGTTCAGTCGACATACCCTCCGGGTCATGAAACACATAGCTACCATCTGCATATTCCAACGTAGAAGTAGCCCAATAATCAAAAGCTGGACAACCCACATTTACCCAATAACTCTCAGCGCTAGCCCTGGTAGGAAAAATATCATTACGGAAGTAGATAGCAGGGTTAGCACCAAATGGCGTGCACCGATCTAATGCCAAGTGCCAATTTTGTGGAGTAGAACCAACATAATTGCTGATATCTGTATTTGCACTTACAGACAATAATTGTTGTGGACCACTACTTATCTCAGTGCCATAAGCCATATACATTCCAGTAATCACACTGCCCGAGTAAATAGTACTATAATCCACACTATTATATGTGTAAGCATGTACATCTACGGTATAGGAAGTTTGTGTAGTTGAAGCATTTTGTACAACAAGATTTTTGATCGTTGCCCCCTGTATTCCATCAAGGGTTATTGCGCTACTGCTCGCTCCAGCCTGGACAACCGTATTAGATCCAGCTCCTGAAATGGTAACATTACCCGTAAATACAGAACTGGTAGGCAATGTGATTGCATCATAAGTACCAGCCGCCAAATTGATTGTTTGCCCATCACGTAAAATACCTGTAGATAAAATTGAGGTGCTTGTCGCATGGACAGAACTCCAATCTATTGTTCCGTCATCATCAATATTGATGATATTTTCTCTTGTACCCGAAATTGACCCAATATCAGTCTCTCCATTTACATCAAGAAAACTACTAAATGGTGCGAGTTCATAACTTGAAGTTGAACGAAATATGGGATTTCCTATTACAGAACCAGCGCCTGTAGTATATGACTGTCCTGAATTGCTATTTGATAAATTGGTGGTGAGATTATAAAAACCATTATAATTGTTAGTGTTTGTTAGGGTATCGATATCTCCGCTCTTAGTGTATTCCAAACCTGTTCCTTGAGCTGTAGAAGATGTGTTAGTAATAATATTGTATTGAATGTCGGTGGTTAAAGCTGTAGCACCATGGCTGTTCCAGCCCACTGTTATGCCAGTACAATTTGCGCCCAATTTAATAGTGTTATGTGTAATAGTGTAACCGCCGCTTTGGAAATCGCCCACAACGTTTATTCCATAACATCCGTTACCCGTTCCCGTTGGTATGCTAATTTTGTTATTTGAAATTGTGTTTCCAATACCATCCGAAACTCTGATTGCTGAAACTCCTCCACTGGTTGGAGCGACAACATATTCAAGAGTATTAGAAGAAATGGTTGTATTGGCTGGTCGTGATTCGTTGCCGCCGATTAAAGTTCCGGATAATGATGCACTGTGACTGCGAACAATATTGTTTGATACTGTTAGTCCGCTAGGTGAATTGTTACTGTCGCTATTAAGCGTTATACCATTATTGGTTGAGGAGGTGTAAATGTTAATTTCATTTCCTTGTATGGTATCTGAATTTGATCCGGTTCGAATGCCGTTGTAAGTTGAGGCCGTATAAATATTCATTACATTATTTTGGATTGTGTTAGCACTTCCTTGGCTAATATAGATATATGATAAGCCGGTATTGCCATTAATAAGCGCACCAATGAAACCATCATAGCCCATGACAATTTCTGATCGAGTAGAAGTAGAGAACGTATTATTGAGGATTTGAATTCCAGTATATGTACTACTCGTATGAGTAATTTTTACATTTGAAAAACTACAATTTTGTATAGTAGTAGTACTATAAACATTAATAGTGACTTGGGATTCACTAGTAGAACCAATTATCGCTCCACCTGTACATTGAATAGTCAAGGAGGACAATGATACACCCCCAAAATTCAAAGGAAATGACTCAGAACCAGTGCTATAGGGAGCATTTACGGTAATTTCACTTCCGACAACCGCAGTTGCTACAGCCGCAGTAATAGTAGTATATCCACACCCAGAATCACAAACAGTAAGAGGAGGCAATGCTGTAAGAGTGGAATTAACGGTACTCGTAGCCCCATCAGAAATGGTTGCGGGAAGTTTACTGCTCGTCGTATACCTTGATTTGGAAATCTGTACTGTGTATGAGCCTGTTCGGAGACTTGTCGTAGAATAATATCCATTAACATCTGTGGTAAGAGTAGCAGGAGTAGTACCATTGATAACAACTGTTGCACTACTCACAGGTGATCCTGTATCTGTATCAGTTATCGTTCCTTCAATATTTCCATACGTTGGCGGAGGGGTTAAGACCAAAGCTTCATTGGCAGTAGTTGTTTGGTTTGCAACAATGCTAATCCCATGTTGAGCGGTATTATATCCAGTGTAAGTATATCGAAATCCTTGAGTCCCCACATTGAGACCGGTAATGGTGTAGCTCCCGTCAGCTCCTGTCGTAGCACTTTTCCCCGCCTGAGAAAGACACACGACACTCACGCCAACCAAAGGAGCTCCTGAGGCAGAATCAGTAACAATACCCGTGATATTACCCGTGCCTGCAGCATCAACAAAATTGCTCACGCATAAAAATACGCTAAAAATTCCAATGGATACGCACATTAACAAAAACCAGACTCTACTATGGGTCTGTATGTGCGTAATAATTCTTTTCATACACAAAATTTATACTACTGTTACAGCAAGTATACCACAAAAAATAGACGAGGAAAAGTGTTTATCATATGTTAATAACAAATAAAACACGGTCACTTTCGCAACCGTGTTTTAATATTTTTCCAATATTTCTCTCCTCGTCACTCGTCCCACATCACCTGTTACACTCTCCATTATTTTTTGCCTTCTGCTATTTCCTTCTCGATATTCTTGGGACACTCTGCATAATGGTCAAATTCCATGACATATGTCGCGCGACCCTGTGTCATAGAGCGCAAAGATGTGGCATAGCCAAACATGTTTGCAAGCGGTACCATAGCACGCACAATTTTGGACTGTCCACGATCTGTCATTTCCTGAATCTGTCCGCGTTTTGCGCTCAAATCTCCGATCACATCTCCCATGTATGATTCTGGAGTAACCACTTCTACTTTCATGATAGGTTCCAGAATAACAGGATTTGCTTTCCTGCATGCTTCTTGGAACGCCATGCCACCTGCCATTTTGAACGCCATTTCACTCGAGTCAACTTCGTGATATGAACCATCAAAACAGGTAACTTTGATATCCACCATAGGAAATCCGGCGACAATACCTTTGTCCATTGCCTCCTTAGCACCTTTTTGGATTGGAGCCAGGTATTCGCGAGGAACAATACCACCTTTGATCTCATCCACAAATTCAAATCCTTTGCCCTGCTCCTGTGGTTCCACTTTGAGCCAGCAATGTCCGTATTGTCCGCGTCCACCAGATTGTTTGATATATTTTCCTTCACCTTCTGCACTTTGGCGAATAGTTTCTTTGTATGCAACTTGTGGAGCACCTACTTTTGCTTCTACACTGAACTCGCGTTTCATACGATCAACAATGATATCCAAATGCAATTCGCCCATACCAGAGATAATAGTTTGCAATGTTTCTGGATCAGTGTGAATCTTAAATGTAGGATCTTCTTCAGCAAGTTTCTGCATAGCCATACCCATTTTTTCAGCATCAACTTTTGTATTTGGTTCGATAGCAACAGAAATAACAGGTTCAGGAAATGTCATTTTTTCCAACACCACTTGTTTGCGTTCGTCGCAAAGTGTATCTCCGGTGGTAGTATTTTTCAAACCAATGGCCGCAGCAATTTCTCCGGCATATACTTCTTGTACGTCTTCACGATGGTTTGCGTGCATTCGCACAATACGACCAATACGTTCTTTATTTCCTGTTCGAGTATTTACCACGTAACTACCTGCTTGCAACACACCTGAGTAGACGCGAAAAAACGCGAGCTTTCCTACAAATGGATCTGTCGCAATCTTGAATGCAAGACCAATAAATGGTTCACTATCCACAGCTTTGATTTCAACCAATTTTTCTTCATCACTTGCGTCATGTCCCTTTGCAGGATGGATATCGAGTGGAGATGGAAGGAATGCGACGACCGCGTCCAACATAAGTTGAACACCTGTATTTTGCAAAGCACTTCCACACAACACAGGATAAATTTCATCACGGAGTACCATGTCGCGAATACCTTTGTAAATCTGTTCTTCTGACAATTCATTGGTTTCCAAATAGGTATTCATGTATTCATCGCTTGCTTCCGCAACTTTTTCCAACATCATACCACGATATTGTGCAACTTTTTCTTTCATGTCTTCAGGAATTTCAAATTCAATAATATTCATGCCATTCTCGCCTTCAAATCTATATGCTTTTTGTTTGATCAAATCCACGACACCTGAGAATGATGATTCTTGTCCGATGGGCAATTGAACGGCACAGGCATTGCTGGACAATCTATCTTTGATCGAGTCAAAGCTCATGTAAAAATCAGCACCCATCTTGTCCATTTTGTTTACAAAACCAATACGAGGCACGCGATATTTGTCTGCCTGTTTCCACACCGTTTCAGATTGTGGTTCCACGCCTTGTGATCCGTCAAATACGGCAACTGCCCCGTCCAAAACACGAAGTGAGCGTTCAACTTCCACGGTAAAGTCTACGTGTCCCGGAGTATCAATAATGTTGATGCGATGATCTTTCCAAAAACAAGTAGTCGCAGCTGAGGTAATGGTGATGCCACGCTCTTTCTCCTGTTCCATCCAGTCCATTTCTGCGGCACCTTCATGCACTTCACCAATTTTGTGCTTGCGGCCGGTATAAAACAAAATACGTTCAGTAACCGTGGTTTTCCCCGCATCAATATGCGCCATGATACCGATATTACGTATATGTTGTAGAGGATAATCTCGACCCATATAATGGATAATTAGGTAAATAGATAATGACGTGAATTTCGAAATTTGAAATTCAAAATTCTCTGTTTGTTATCGGCTAAACCGAGCAAAGTGAGCAAACGCTTTGTTTGCATCTGCCATACGGTGTACTTCCTCTTTCTTCTTCATAGCCCCACCTGTACCTTCTAGTATATCAAATAATTCAGAAGCAAGTTTATCTTGCATACCCGTACCTTTACGGCTGCTTGCAGCTCCGATAACCCAACGAAATGCGAGCGCATTTTGTCGACCGCCAGATACCGGCATAGGAACTTGGTAATTTGCACCACCAACGCGTCGAGAACGAACCTCAACCTGTGGGCGAACTGCTTCCATTGCTTGTTCAAATAATTTGAGTGCTGCTCCTTTTTTCTTATCAGCGAGTTTCTCCAATGCACCATATACAATTTTTTGTGCTGCGGTTTTCTTGCCCTCTTTCATCACAAAATTTACAAACTTTGAAATGAGTACGCTATTGTACACTGGATCTGGGGCAATGACGATTCGCTGTATTTTTCTATTTCCTCGTGGCATACAGTTTTGAAATTAGATAATTGGTTATTAGATAATTAGAAATTAGTTCGGAGTTCAGAGTTCATAGGTAAAGAAATTCTTTATTTCTTATTTCCGTGTTTCCTCTTCATTCCGTGTCTCCGTGTATTATTTCTTTGGTCTTTTTGCCCCGTACAATGATCGTCCTTTTCTTCTATTAGCAACACCCTGTGTGTCATATACACCGCGAACAATATGGTAACGTACACCTGGCAAGTCTTTTACACGTCCACCACGAATAAGCACAATGGAGTGTTCCTGAAGATTGTGTCCTTCTCCTGGAATATAGGCGATAATTTCAACGCCGTTTGAAAGACGGACTTTTGCAACTTTACGCAAAGCTGAGTTTGGTTTCTTTGGCGTCGTGGTATACACTTTGGTACATACACCGCGCTTAAATGGACATCCTTTGTCCAAAAGAGTCTTTTTGCGGTGCAAACTATCAAGGGTAAACTGCATAGCAGGAGACTTTGATTTGGTCACCTTGCTGTGTCTTCCCTTGCGCATGATCTGGTTCATCGTAGGCATAGTTTTCTTCATTCCGAGCGTAGCGAGGAATCTTTCTTGCCTCGTACGTCTTAATTAATTTAAACATTGAATAAAATAAAAACGACTCCTTTGCGGAGTACGTACGAAATGATAGACACTAAAATTGAATAGTAGCTACACATTCCGAACGTTCAAGCCTATTGGCCTATCCTTCTCCGCCTCCTCGGCGGATACTCCGTTCTGGTGTCTTTGCCACGTGGAAACACAGTTTCTTTACGTGGTCAGGACGGCGATACTATATACTAAAGGAGAAAATTTGTCAATAGTTGTTTAAAACCCCACACCACCAGTAAAAAGGTTCGTCAAAAAATGAATTATAGGTGTAATAAGCTGAAACAGGAAAAATATAAAAAAAAGCAGGACAATAAAACCGTATTTATCCAAAAATTGCTTCACGTTATGCATAGAATCAGGTAAAACAGCATACAAGACCTTGGACCCATCCAACGGTGGAATAGGCACAAGATTGAATACACCAAGGAGCACATTCGCATACACAATAACGGAAAGGAAGATGGACAGGGTGCTAAGTGGAAGTAAACGAATCAGTAACCCAAAAACTAGCGCTATGGCAAAGTTTGATAATGGACCAGCAAGAGCCACCCACATAGGCCCCGTTTTCTGATCTTTCAAATTATACGGATTATACGGAACTGGCTTGGCATAGGCAAAAAGAAATCTCCCGCCAGTCATCACAAATAATGCTAATGGCATAAGCAATGTTCCCCACAAATCAATATGCGCCAGTGGGTTAAGTGTTAGTCTTCCGGCGTAACGGGCAGTGGGATCCCCCAATCTATCAGCAACCCAGCCATGCATGTATTCATGCAAGATTGATGAGGGGATGATAATGAATAAGAAAAATATAAGAGATAAAGAGTCCATGTGTTTATATCATAAATCTAAAATCATAAATCATAACTTGGACGCTCCCTTTCCATTTATGATTTTTGATCTATGATTTATGATTCTTCTCATTCTTCCTCTATTGACAATTAAACCTTTTTGCTCTATACTTGCCCCACTTTGAATACAAAGTATATCTTTATCCATCTATCTCGTCAACATATGGCAAAATGCGCATCATGTGGAAAAGGATCTATCAAAGCAGCAAATAGAAGCCATTCAAAAGTGAAAACACTCAGAAGATTGCACCCAAATCTTCAGAAAAGAAATGGCGAACTCATGTGCTCACGATGTATCCGCACAGAATCAAAATAAAAAAAATCCGTCATCCAGACGGGTTTTTTTATTAACGAGTATATGTCGCCATCAGCACTGCCTGTTCGAGAACATGTCCTTCCATAGCTTTTTGCAATTGTTCTGATGTAGTTGTTTCTGACAAGTCTAACGTTGTATCAAGCGCAAACAATTTGAACATATACCGATGCATACCAGATGGAGGACATGCACCGACATAACCCGAAGTTTCGATGCTTGTCGTCCCCTCAGTAGCACCCGCCGGCACAGAATTCTCTTGTATTTCTTTCAATTGAGAATTCAAATTCCACATAATCCAATGAGTAAATATTCCATCAGGAGTATCTGGATCATCCATAATAAATGCCAAACTTTTTGCGTCTACAGGAACATCTGAAATCTGAAGTGGTGGGTTGATTTCTTCTCCATCACATGAATATTTTGATGGCAGTTTGCCACCATCCCCAAACGCTGAGCTTGTTAATTTCATAGGCTGTTGTGGTACAGATAAAGAATTATCACGCGTTGTTTCTGCCTCTCCTCCCGGATTTGGTGATACTATTTTTCCATTTTCATTTTGTGTACACCCGAATCCAACTAACAAAAACATTGTTGCTGCCAAAAATATTTTTTTCATAGCATCATCTTTTTTTAATAAAAATTAAGCCATAGAGGTACTATAATAATATTATAGACGAGTAAATAAAAAAATTCCAGTGTGGAATTTTTTTGTCGGGGTAACCCGACTTGAACGGGCGACCTCATGACCCCCAGCCACGCGCTCTACCAACTGAGCTATACCCCGATAGATTGTTGAACATACTCAGATAACGCCCATCATTATATCAATATCAGAATAAAAAACAACCCCACGCGGGATTGCCTTTTAACGATCCTGGAATGCGAGTACGTATCGTTACCCCTACAAAAGGTAAGTGGGTGGCCACACGTACAGCCCACGGGCTGTACAGATATTGGCTTCCCTTTGCGATACAATTGTCGAATAAGATAGTGACTCGCGTGTCAACAGGATCACTAACTAGTATATATAATAAATTATGAGTGTCAAGCATTTTCTGAAGCAGCTTTTATTATATCAGCTTCTAATGTCATAACATCATCTTTCAAAACACTTAGCACCCTACGATCTCTACGTCCAGTGTCTTCACCTATTGGTGTTGCTCCTGAACCACTAGTTGCAAAAAAAATTTTCTGTAATGCGGTTAGACGTTCCATCAATTGTCCTCGTAATGTCTCATCTCGTACCAAACCAATTCTCATTTTAAAATTATCCAAACTCTTTCCTACATCTTGAGTAGATTCAGGAACATCAACTCGGGGGGTAGCAACACGTCCATCACTTGTTTCTACCCTATCGGCTGGATTTGCTTCTGGCTGAAATGGAGGAGGAACTTCAGATGCTACCTCGGTTATTCCTTCTACTTCATATTCAGGTTCTTCCTCTTTTGGTGTTTCCTCATCTGTTACTCGATGTCCTTCTGGAAAACTATAAACTTTTGCACTATCAGATTTTTCTGATGGAGATACTCCTTGTACTTCTCGACCCATATTGAAAAGTTAATGAATAGATAGATAGCCACTAGCCACATAAGTATTACACATTTGTAATTAAACGTCAAAACAAAACCACCTGCAACCTCCTTGAAAGAACAATACTATTGATCCCTCAATTGGTCGTGCAGGTGGTTTGTGCGAGCCGCCAGGCAGGGGCGTTTCTCCCCCGCCCGGCAGCTACTCGTTGTGCGAGCTCTACAGCTCGCGACCGGCTTTGTCGCCGGTGTCGACGT
>Ga0172379_10007495_pt1 | contig 14157 bp, 8 predicted proteins | sample GrowelOW334metaG_FD_119756 | JGI IMG/M metagenome (GOLD analysis project Ga0172379, IMG submission 119756) | Groundwater microbial communities from an aquifer near a municipal landfill in Southern Ontario, Canada - Groundwater well OW334 metaG | ecosystem: Environmental > Aquatic > Deep... | reverse complement strand
GTGTCCCTTACGCTTTCCTCTCCATCCCTGATTTGCCAAAGATCTTCTCGCTCGGACTTCGCCGCCCTCGGGCAACCAGTCCTCGCTTCCTTACCCCGTCAGCAACTTCCGTGCCAGACGTGATGCCGATTTATAACACGGCATCAAAAACATGTCAATACCAAGAAAAACTTTAACTGAAAACAAAACCGATTTGATCGCTTCGTTCTTTCAGATATAGGCTCTCAAGTGCGAAGGAGAATGTAACACCAATACGTTCCTTTATCAAGAGGTTAAGCGTTGATTTTGGAAGAATCTTCAAGTTCTTTTTCACGCTTTTCAATAATCCTTTTCAAGTCGGCAATTTGTTGCATCAGGCTATGTATGACAGGATTATCCCGGGAAATGTGTAACTGATCTTTTTCTGCGAAGGTAGCATAAACCTCAGCTCCGAGCTGGGCGATCAATTTTTTTACCTGCCCTTCAAGCTGAAGGATTTCAAATTTGCGTACCCCTTTTTCTCCCAAATCCTGGGCTTTGGAGCCTGCTTTTACTACGATATCCTTTGAAGCAGAGACCCCATGCTCGACCAATTGCTTCATCTTGTCAGTAAACGTCATGTCAGCCTCCTATTTTTTCCGGATCCCCAACATAGTGAGGTCGTCGTACTGCTCGTCTTCCCGAATATGCGTGTAATACATATACTCCGGAGATTCTGTATTATCCTTGGTTTTCAAACAATAATTGCGGTACTGATCGAAACAGCCTTTCAGGTAATTATCTACCTTTCTATCGACAATGACACGGGCTTCCTCTCCTGCGGAGGGATCGCGATAGAGCCGGAAGATCTTTTCTACCGAAACGAGAGCCATGATGGCATCCTCCACAGATCCCGTGCTCCGTGAAAAATCAAAACTGAAGCGCTCAGATTCATCCGGCATATGATATTTGACCAAGTCATAGCGTGCCTTGGTTAGGGCTGCAGTTACTATTTCGGCTACCCGGTCGTACCCCAATTCCTCATCTGATTTGCCCACGGTATGATTCTCATGGGGAGCATCCACCGGCAGACCAGGAACCTCGCACAGGATTTCTTTCAGTTTCGCATTGCGGAAGCGTCGTTTGGCCTCTTCGATACCGTCTGTATATAGAAGTAGGGTATCACCAGGTTTAAGACGAAGCGTCTGGACTTGGTACCCACCTTTCATTTGGATAAGTTCATTGGGAAAAACCCCTGCGGTTGGTGTTTCAGGCAGTTTTATGGTTTTCATCTTTTGCTCTGTAGCATCGAAATAATGGACTAAATTGTCACCCGCATTGCAGAAGTGGACGTCTCCGGTTTCGGAATTGAATAGGCAGAGGGTAAAGGCCGCAAAACGGCCTTTGAAACCACGGGATTCGATGAAGTCGTTGATTTGATAGACGACCCGCTCGATACGCATATTCTCTTTCGTAGGTTTCCAGCCCTTGAAAAAGCTGAGGAACAAGGTTGCTACTTCGATCATGATCAAGGCGGCTGGGACGCCCTTGCCTGCCACGTCGCACTTGATGATGGCGAAGTAGGATTCGTCGAGTTTGAGGTAATCAAAATAATCCCCGGATACGCCCTTCGCCCCCTCATAATAACCAAAAAATTCGGCGTAACGAGTGTCGGTCTTTCCGCTGGTGAGTTTTTTCCCACTGGCATCCGTATCGAGGGGGATGAACATTTTTTGAACTTCCTTACCTACCGTCAGATCAGCGGATGCCTTGGCAGCCTTTACCAGGCCGTGGGTCATCTCGTTGATCGTATCGCCCAAAGTAGCAATTTCATCCCGGCTTTTTACTTTGATGTCCTGTCCTTCAAGTTTGGACTTGTCTTCGGTCTCGCTAATTTTCTTTACCTGATCGACAAGGCGCTTAAGGGGGCGCACTATGAGGGAAGCCAAAACAAGCGCACCGATTACGCCCATGAGAACCGCCAGCAAGGCGACCGCACCGGTAATTTTCAGCAGGTCGGTACGGCCCGCAGCCATAGCCAACGCAATGTTGTCTGTGCTCACCTCCAGGCGGACGAGTCCACGGAAATAGACATCCTCCGAACCCTGCCGGTACATGACCGGTTTGAAGAAGATGAATCGATTGTTACCCACCGGTAGCAGATCCTCGTCGAACGCGGGTTCCGAACCAATAAGGCTGGAAATGATGGCGAGACGTTCGGTTAATCGGGTTTCCAGCTCCCTGGTCGTTGTCTGTATATCGTCGCGCCTTCTAACGCTTTCGGCGTCGGTCCTGAGTGCGAGTTTCAAGCCTTCCTGGGTAAGTTCGGCTATACCTGCGGAGAGTGCGCCAACCTCGGTGCGGGCACGATCATCCAACTCCTTGGCGATCGAGGCGAGTCTGGGGCTGAGTGGGTCCTCGATCCGGGAGATGCCGGCCAGGTAATCTGCGGTATCGACTTTTGAGGCAATTTCGGGGTCGTTGGTAGCCCAGACATGGTCGCTGAAGGTGGTGGCATCCGAACCAAAGCCGGTAATCGTAGCGTAAATGGCTTCTGGTACCGCAACGGTTTGCGCAGGCAGGAAGCCCAGTTCAAGTACATTTTGGCTGGGAAGGTACGCACGGGCGCCCGAGGCGAGGCTCTCGAGTAGTACCCGCGACCGGTCCTTCAGACCGCGCACAAGTGTTTGTTCCTGTGTACGGGTCATCAGGAGAGAGAGCGGAACCGAAACGAGCACGACAACCACGACAACCAGACCGGTAGTGAAGGCTGCGAGCTTGAAACTGAGACCGCCTCCACGTTTTTTGATGCCCGATACGCGACGTTTTTTTTCAGATGGCATAAGTTCTCCCGTAATGAGGGCTTGGACTTCGGTTTGTATTTCCATACCTTCCTGCAGGACTCCCCCGATACCGCGTAAGGAGGCGTACCCGCCCAAAAGGCCGAGCAACACTATGGAAACCAGCAGGAGCAGGGTAGAATCCAGGACGAAACGGCGGCGGATAGCCTTGACCCAGGAAGGTTCCCACGTTTTCGAGTAGTCTCCGAATTTTATGGTACCGCTCGAATCGACGTTTATAAGCGGTGCGGTCATGTACAATCCACGTTCCGGATGGACCAAGCCAATTCGATAGCGGCCTTCTTCCAGATCCTCGACGCGTAATCCTGTAATGACCCGGTCGGATTCTACCCTGAATTCGCCCCTGGACAGAAGGAATTCCCTATCGTAGGGAGCCCGGCCATCCCGATCGAGAAATACCCGTTCTACCATACCGCCGTCGGAGAATCCCCGGCCGACCAGTCGCATGGTCAGGACACCCAGGTCGTCGCGGGAAGCATCTGCCAGGGTTATATAGGTATATGGTACGTATTTATTGGTACGGAAATAGCGGCTGGAGGATTCACCGATATTACCGACTTCATCCACTGCGGCGACGGTGAAACGCCAGATGCCGTCGTCGCGGTTGATGAAGTCTGTGGATAGTGCGTTGCCAAGCATGACGCGCGGAGCGTCCTTGCTGCCAAAGGAGGCAGTAGCAGCAGCTTCGAAATCGAAACCCACCGGTGAGGCCAGACTGGTAGCCGCCGCGCTCCGCCGCTCGAGGACACGCAGATAATCGAGGGGGGCGACGAATTCCAAATCCCAAGTATAACCAGCCAAATCGGAAGCCGGTGGTGGATTCCACGATAGAGAGAAGGAATTGGATAACAGATATCCATTCTCATCCAATGGAGGCAGCACAATATTGACACGCCCGGGAGGCGTGGTGTCTCGCACGAATTCAACCGTGGAAGGTTCCGACCAATTCCCCGCATAATCCTGGGCAATGACGGAAAAATACCAGGCTCCATCCTCATCCGCGACACGTTCAGCGCTGGTGATGGTAGGAAAAAGTTCGAAAACCCTGGGGGGTACAACCTCGCTGTCCATGCTCCATGAAAGGGAATAGGCCGCCACTCCGGAAGAGTCATCAGGCGCTTTCCAGGAGAAACGTGCGGTATCCCTGCGGATACTCTTTCCGGATATGAAATTTTCAGCCACCACTGTGGGCAAATCCACGCTTTTATCAGGACGCAACACATACACCCTATCAGCGCCACCCCGCGTGCTGGCTTGCCAGAAAACATACAAGCCGTCAGAGTCGACAGCCGGCCGGGCGAAGGCCGCATCCGCCCGGGCACCGGACAAATCATAATCCTGCCATAGGATGCCTTGTCGTTGCGCGAGGTACACACGGTTCTGGCCACGACGGTTGTCAAACCAGAAAAGCAGCGGCTCGCCTTGATAATCGCTGATGATGGGATTATTGCAGTACGCTCCGGCAGTGGTAACCCGTTCCGGGTCAGACACCGGCCGGCCTTCCTCAGAAAGTTCGGTGATGTAGATTTGCGGAGAGAGCGAACCGGTCCTTCGTTCCCAAGCCAGAAATAAGGCATCGCCTACAGCGGAGAGATAGGGGCGTTGGTTATCGTATGCATCCGCTTCTACCCTGGTTTGGGCAAAACTGTCACGAAAATTCGTGACCAAGATCGCTTCGGACCACGTAAGCCCCGAATCAGAGGATGATTTAAGATGCAGCTGAAAGGTGGGTCTGAGCGAGTTGGATAAGGATTGAAAAACGACAAAATCCTTTCCGCCGATAGTGGCATGGGTAGGCAGGAAATTGAGGCGCAAGCCAGTTTCGACAACGAATGGAACAAAGCTGGACCATTCACGGCCGTCATCGGAACGGGACAGGAAGATGGAAAGTGATTGATCGGCACCCTTGGTGACAAATAGGAGATATCCGCCGTCCGAACGCGCATGGATACGGGGTGCGACGGACCCTTCGCTATCGGAAATTGCCGACACGCCTCCAATAATCGAGCGGGAGAAACTCGTTCCTTCGTCTTCGGAGGAATAAACCTCGATGGTACCCGCGGAAGCTGACACGACAATGGCAATTTTCCCTTCCACACCGACGGCCACACTGGCGATGGCTGGCTCGGAACCTACAAACTGGTAAGGGCCAGCGAAATTCCTTTTTATTCTCCAAGAACCTCCGCCCTTCTTGACAGCAATCGAGAGGCGTACGCTCAGGAGGCCTTCCTCCAATACTGACGATTCCTGCCAAACCACGGCAGAAAGGCCGCTCCGGGAATCGGAGACAGGAAAGCGGGCAGCCGTATCCACGAAAGGAGCCGGATTCTCCCAATAAAAATCAATCGCCGCTAGTTTTCCAGCCAAGGAAAAAGTGAGCAGCGATAAAATGGCAAGAAAAGCCCTTTTCCGCTGGAAACTCATAGGCGTGACTGAATCCTTCGCTGCAACTCGATGATGCGTGGAGAATTTTTATTTCCCGGATCCCGTAGAAGCTGCTCGACAATGGCCAGCGCCGCGATGGTATTGCCCTTCTGGAGTTCCTGTACAGCGCGCTGGTATTCCTTTTCCGCGACGTTCGAAAGGACGACGGCTGCCTGTCCGCCGACATCGGTCTGGATTCGATCCTTGAGGCTGACCGCTTGGTCGTTGTTGGGGTTCAGCTTGAGGGCTTCGTTCAGCTGTTCGAGGGCGACGGGGAATTGGCCACGCAGGTTTGCATCGACGATACGGCGCGCCGCGTTGGTCAGATCGGTGGAACGGGTCAAAGCCGCCCGGTTGGGTGGCGGCAGACGCAGGCCGAGATCGATTTCCGCCTTTTCGATGATCGCTTTCAAACCCGCATAGCGTGGATTGATTTCGTACAAGTCCTGCAATTCCGAGTAGCCTTCCTGAGGCCTGTCCTTCATTTTAGCCTGGGCTTCAGCCAGCCGCCGTCTGAATACGGCGTTGAAGGCTTCCGGGTCGATGACCTGATCAATGCGAAGTTCGAGGAGTCCGGCTTCCTGGTTGATGGGGAACACGATTTTTACTTCCTGAATCTTCTTCTTGGCTTCCTCAAAACGTGATAAAGCATCGGTTTTACGCCGCGCTGCAAGCAACTGCCGTCCTTCCTCATAATAGCGGCGGGCAAAACTGAGCAATTGGCTCATTTCCGCAAAAAGAGGCGCGGTTACCGGTATGGTCCGGCCAGTTTTTATGGAGAGGGCTCCACGAACCAGGGTAAGCCAATATACAACTTCCGGCTCGTCTTCGACGTTGGTCGTCTTCCATCTGGATTGGGCTTGGACGAGGGATTCCTCAGCACGGTCGAAAGTACCCGCAAAATAAGCCTGACGGGCTTCGTTGATGAGACGGCGAACATCCCGTACGACAACCTCATTCTCGGTTTTGGTAATTTCCGTCGAAAGGGCGAGCAACTTGCGGTCCCGGTCTGCCCGCAATGCAGGTGCGTCCTGAATGGCGAGGGACGCGTCAAACCGTTCGCCGGAGCGTTGAAGCCTTTCACGGGCCAAGTCGAAATTCAGACGCGAAAGAGCCGATCGGGCTTCCTCGTACCTGCGTTCGGCTTCGAGGCGGGCGCTTTCGGCCTGGCGCACCCTCTCAGCCGCATCCAGGGACGAGGTGCGGGCGGCTGTCTGCACATCCTTTAACCTGCCAGCCGAATCCCGAACAGTGGTGGTAAGTGCGATGATGCGGGCATCGGCCAGCACGGTGGGATTTTCCACGCGCAATGAGCCGAGAAGCAAGTTCGCGTTTGCAGCATCCACAGCAGCGGCTGTTTCCGTCATATTGAAGGCCGGAATACTTTCCGCAGGATACTTGGGTCCCGGTGTCGAATCCGGGTTGGGTTTTCCGTCCAGGAGTAAACGGGCCTTTTCGAGATCGGCAAGCCGGGAGGCCAGCGTTCTGGCGAGCTCTTTTTCGGCAATCACGTACTGGGCAGCGGCAGAATCGATGCCCGAAGCGAATACTTCGGATTCTATCTCCTGAAGAAGCTTCGAGACATCCTCGATATACGCCGTCGTCTCCTGGCCAACGAAAGATGCTTCGCGGTAGGATCGCACCAGCTCAGCGTAGGAGGAGAATGCATCCCGGTCAGATTCGATACGCTGGGCCAAATTCTGGAAGGCATCCCGATCGGATCTGACAAGATCGATAGCCTGCGCCGCAGCCATCACGCCCGCGTCGTATTGGTTTGGTCCGACACTCGCGTTGTCCACCAATACGGCGTGTTCCGCAATATATTTTTCCGCCACATCCGCAAATCGGGATACCCGGGAGAGCGTCCTGTAACGAAGGGCACTCGGGGGTTTGCCGGTGAGTATTGAGCGACCGTAGGATGTCAGCGCAGGAATGGATTCAGATCCGGCAACCGCCGACCATAGGGCTATGCCGCGCATGGCCAACTCGGCATAGGTGGCGGTGGCCAGAAACGCATTCCCGGCGCTGACATGATCGCCCGATTCACGTACTGCCAAGGACGCGAGGTAGGATCTGTCTGCCATGGCAGTCGCAGCGGTCTGCACCCGATTGGCCAATTCCATCCATAGGGTATCCATCGCACCGAGTATACCTTCCGGCCGGATTTCAGTCTTGCGCCCCAACACAAAACGGAAGGCGAAGGGCAGGAATGAACTTTCTGTTAATTTCTTGTCCGCGCCCTGGAGCAAGAGGAATTGATTCTCGAATCCTCGCCCAGCCGAGGCGCTCGCGTTGCGCAGGGAAGCGAATTCCAGTAAAAGGGATTCAAAGGCTTCGTACGCGGCAACGGTGGATGCTACATTTTCCGGGCCACTGGCCGAAGCAAAGGAGGTCTCCAAGGCCGTCATTCCGGAGATGAGCCTGTTTGCGAGGGAAGCAAAGCGTGTATTCCCTTCACCCACTGTCCTGAGACCGTCATTGACCCGGGAAACCACGAGCTGGCCGTACCCCGATGCGTCAAACTCCTCTTTATACAAGGCGAAACCTTCCGCATATTTCCTCACTGCACCGGGATAATCCTTGTTGTCGATCAGGGCCCTACCCGCGAGCATGATAGCCTCGAAACGGGCCTTGTTGAAGGTGAACAAGGCTGTTTCTTTGGTTCTTGAGATAAATTCCCTAGCGGCACGGTTGGGCGCGGTTTCGAGAGCCTCCAGGCGCCGGATCATTTCGAGCTTCCGTTCATCGTTTGTGGGGTCGTTGACCAGCACATCCAAGAGTTCACTCGCGGTGGCATTGTATTCATCACGGAGACGGACTATGCGTTGCAAGCGGCGCTGGGCTTCATCGAAGCGTTCGGGAGATTCCTTGATGAAGGCAGTGAGGGCCAGGATGGCATCGGTATAACGCCTATCGGTGATTAATTGATCGGCTTTGGACAGACGATCTTCCTTACGCCCGCCTGCATGAAGAGCCGGCGCGACCGTCGAGAGTAGTACGACGATCGCCAAAATAGTCAAGTGCCGCGTTCGTGCGCGGTGCTTATTCCGCATCAGGGCTTTTCCGATCAGGTCCTCATGTCAATAATATCGGTCCAATATCCTCCGGGCTATAGAAAGCAGGACCTGTGAGCGATATACTGAGGGGGGTTGCCATTAAATGTCATGCAGGAAGGTCTTAGCATTCTGGATTATCCTCTGTTCTTCCGTCACCGCCTTCGCGGTGGACATCTCATCGGATGCCTACGCATCCGCCCTTGATTACCTTGTCGATCTGTACGGCATAGACCCAAACGAGGGGCTTACCTCCCTACCCGCCCTGAATGTCCCTGTCGGAGGCCGATCCGAGGCAATGGGAACGGCCTTTTCCGCAGTATCCGATGATGCTTCCTTTCTCGAATGGAATCCCGCAGGATCCGCAACACTCACACTTACCGAACTTGCCTTTTTCCACAACAACTGGATAGCCGATACGAAAATCGAAGCTGCCGTATTCGCCACCCGGATTGAAGATTTGGGTCTGGCTGTCGGTGGTAAATGGCTGTACTTGCCCTTTACGGAATATGACAACTATGGTAACCGGGCTTCCAAGGGCTACTATGCGGAAACGGTAGCGGTGGCAAACGCCTCGTACAATTTTTTTCGCGGCTATTACTTCGATGGAATCTCCGTTGGCGGGAATTTGAAAGCCGCGTACCGCTTCGTACCCGATTTTTCCGACGATGCCGGCTCTGTTGACCAGGACTCAGGGGATGCCCAATCCACCTTTGCCCTGATGGCAGATGCAGGTGCCCTTACACGCTTCAATCTGTTCAAATTCTATCACGCCCGTGAGCGGAATGCCGCATTCGCTGTTGTAATGCGCAATATTGGTCCCGCACCACTCAACGAACCCTTACCGGCAGTCATAGCCGCAGGTATTGCCTACAGGCCCATACGACCGGTCCTGCTTTCCTTTGACTATTCCGTCCCGTTAAACCTCGTAGACCTGGCCTTATCGGAAAGGCCCTATTGGGCTACCGGGCTTTCGGTAACAGTAACCGATTTCCTTTCCATGCAGGCGGGCTTGCTCGTGAAGGGAACGAATCCGCGTATTTCCATTGGTAGCAGGGTGGCCTTTGCAGGTGTGGATCTGAATATCAACTACACACTCGACCTTCTTACACAACTTCAACCGCTGAATAGGGTGAGCCTCTCTGCCCGCTTCGATTTTGGCGATAGTGGCAGGGCAGATAGGGCCAAGCGCATAGAAGAACTCTATCTGAGCGGGCTCGTCGAATACGCGAACGGCAATCAGGATGAAGCCCTTCGGCTATGGGAAGAAGCACTCCAGCTGGACAGCGGCTTCGACCCGGCCCGCGAAGGCAGAAACGCCCTACTTGGTTCAAAATCCTTGGTTGATCGAATGAACGAGATACAAAAGCTGGAATAATCCCGTCTTATCAGCGCTTTTTCCTGAATATACGGTAATTGATGGCTGGAAAAAGCTTATGGCTGCGTTCCAGGTTTGTGAGCCATTCGGTGCTGATGTAATTGCCTCCCAAGGATTCATAGATCGAAGTAAAATTCATTATCCCCTCCTCGACACGGAGGCGGGCATAATCGGGAGCTGTCCGTCTGTTCATTATGAGCGCCCAGTCTGATGATTGCGCTAATAGCAACTCACGGGCAGCCTGGTTCAAAGCCCGTTCCTTAAGGCCGCCATCGTCGGGAAAACGCTCGGCGAGTTCGGACATGCGCACCACCGATCGGAGCAAATGGCGGTATGTCCAATCGTTGGAGCTGTCCAACCAAGTTTCGGCATAACCGTTCGAACCCCAAGATGAGAATTGGGGAACCACTTCCTGCAAGTCGCCGCTTGGATCCAGGCAATCACCAGGAGCTGCGAAACGGATATCCCGGCGCCGGGCACCACGGCGGAACAGGGCTTCCATGAAAGCAGGGCCCTCGAACCAATGATGCCCGAACAATTCAGCGTCGAAGGCACATACTGAAAGCCCAGGTGATCCGCTGAGTGCCATAGCCCTACTGCCAAGATCAACGCGTTGGTCCATGAATGCATCGGCGTGGTCTTCTACGAGGATTTCGGCCAGATCGGGGTCGTAAGCCTGTTTGACCTCGCCTGGCTCGCCGCTGGCCCAATACTTAAACCCTGTGGGAAAGCGGGGGCCATCAGGATCCATGAAAGCTCTCAGATCTTCATAGGGGAGGTCATATCCTATATCGCGAGTCCGGTCCCGATAGAGGGGATGAGAAGGAAAACCGCTTTCCGGGTCTTCAACCTGGCGGGTAGCGTGGAGATCCCTTGCGAATACAACCAAACCGTTGGGAGTACGCACGGGAGCCCACGTTCCCGCCCGGGGAACCGGGGTTCCAAAAATCAGCGCATGGGTCTCCACAATCGTGTATGCAAAATTGTAGCCCCGAAGGTATTCGTCCAACCCAGGAAACCAGCCCAGTTCCGGTAACCAGAAACCGGAAGGATTTTTCCCGAAAAAACTCCGGTGGCAGGCAAGCGCGGTCTCGATCTGTGCCTGGATGGCTTCCGGATAAGCTGAATAAAACGGAAGGAATGCATGGGTTGCAGCGGTAGTGAGGAGTTCCAGGCGGCCCTTTTTATGAAAAAAATCAAAAGCCTTGATCAGGTCCATGTCGTAGCGTTCGACATAACGGAGCCTGTCATCCACAACCCTGTCGTAGTAAAGACAGGCCAGCCTGTGCAATGCCGGATTGGCGGAGGTGCGTTCGTTTTCATGGGCGCCCAACTCTATGAGCCTGTCCAGATGCTCCAAATACCTCTTCCTGAGTAAATCGTCGTTGAGCATTTCGCAGAGGCTGGGTGAAAAGGACATGGCTAGCCGGAAGGGAACCTTGTCCGCCTCCAATCGTTCAAAAACCCCGAGTAGGGGCAGATAGATATCGCTAATGGCGTCAAAGAGACGCTGTTCTTCCGGAGCGCGTGTTTGCCCGGGGTGGCGTATATAGGGAAGATGCGCATGCAGGACAAGCGCCAAGGTAGTAGGTCCGGTCATAAAGGGGTTTCCTCAGGATTCGCAGTGCTGGATAAGACGGGAGACGGCATCCCCGGATCGGAGGACCCTCAGCTCATCCAATCCGGAAAGACGCAGTATTTCCGGCGAGCTGCCTTCCTCGCCGACCGTATCGACATTGATGCGCCCCCGAGGTACCCGGAATGGGGCTGACGCAGCCAGTACGTCGAAACCTGCCGAGTAGGTGGCCAGAAGTTCCAGTTTGAACCACCCGCAACCACCAGGCAAACATACATACCATGCGGAATCGTTGATACCCACCGGAATCATGAAACATTCGTCATCAGGATTCGGCTTGTTACCGGTCAGGGCGGATACACGCAGGCTATATCCAGAAAAACCTGTCATGTTTTCATGTGCCTCCCGCTCGGAAGCCCTTATTTCCCAGAAAGCGTACGCCCAAAGTGGGTCACGCAACAAAACACCGATAAAAGTATCGTTGTAGCTCTCCGGAAGGCTACTGTGCACCGGGATGGTTCCCGGATCATCCGCCAGTGTGTCCTCGTCGTCCAATTCAGGATAGTCTTCGACAACGGAATCCAAAATCTCTTCAATGACAAAAATACGGTTCAATTCGGATGGCAATTCCAGACCACACTCGGAGGCCGTGCGGGATAGATCGTCGGTGGAGAGTGATTCAAGATAGGCTCGGGTTAGCCGATGATCGTTCATACGCTGGGCAATGATGGGGAAAAAGCGAGGGCCGTGTCAAGTCGGCGGCCGGCCAGACAGGCGAAACGTCCGCATGGCGTGTCAGGTCGGCATGGATGCAGACCCGAAATCCGCTCTCGCGGATTGAAGTTCAAAGCCTAGTTCTTGAAGGAAAGGTTGGAAACAGTCCGGAAGATCGGCTTGCAGGGTGAGCGTTTCCCTGCGTGAGGATCCGGATTTGGCCAAAATCGGAAAGCTAAGGCTCCATGCGTGGAGCATGAGGCGTCTCAAAGCCCGTTCCTTGCGCAGACGCTTGTTGAGCGGAAAATCCCCGTATTTGTCATCACCCAGTATGGGACAGGAGATACCGGCCAGATGCATGCGTATTTGGTGCATGCGTCCCGTTCCCAAGCGCAACTGGATGAGGGAATATGCGGGTGAGGATGCAAGCACGCGGTATTCAGTCAGGGCACGCTTCAGTTCGCCCCGCTGCAGGAGCGGATCTTCCATGATCCCTGAGGGGGAAGCCGGGTGCGAGGAGCACAAGGCCAGGTACACTTTCCGGATTTCACCACCCTGGATTAACCGGGAATAGAGGGCGGCGGCGGTCTTGTTTTTTGCGACCATGAGCAGGCCGGAGGTGTCCTTATCCAGGCGATGGACAAGAAAGGGCCTGTAACCTAGTTGTACCGCCAAGAGGTCATCTACGCTGCTGATGACGCGTTCGCCCCCCTGCACCGCCAAACCCTCCGGTTTGTCGATGACTAAAAGGGCCTCGTCTTCGTAGACAGTCGGCAATGCCCGCATGATTCCCCCACTTATGTTTACCCTCGCCCTGGTGGCTTATTTGGATTATAGTTGCCAAATGAACGTATCGTCCAGCTACCGGGGTGCGCGCATTGCGCTGTGTGGTCTTGTACTCGCCGTACATGCATTCTCCCCGTTGGTAGCCGAAGAGTTATACTCCCCCACGTGGGGTTTTTATCTGGATCTTCCGGAAGGTTTCGAGTATGCCGCAGGTGACGGGAAAAACCGCTTCTCATTCATGGACCCCGATTCGGGCATCAGTGTGGATGTAATAGCCTATGCCGGAGGCCGCTATTCATCGCCGGAGAACCTTGGGAAGGATGTGGTGAAGCGTCTCCTCGCCGAGGCCGACACGGCACTTTTCGACTACCGAGGAAGACGCGCGGCCATTACACAACTGGCTTTCTCATCACAAGCCGGCCCGGTCGAGGGCTGGGCGCTCGCACTCGAACTCGGCGGGCTGGAACTCGTCGAGGGCAAGCGCCCCTTGCTACTCGCACTGGCGTACGGTGCAGTGTCATCCGGTGCCGATGCGACGCGACCGAATGCCGAACACATCATGTTCTCGGCTCTGGACAGCATAGCGGTAAGTGCCGAGGACAGGTTGAGTCCCGGTCCCGTCAGTGTCTTTTCGTGGCCCCCCTCGGAACGAACATCCGTAAGCATCCAGGTGGCCGGCAGGATCACCCAGGCAACTCTCGATGCTGATGATGCAAGGGCTGCCAAAGCCCTCGTGGACCGCGAATTCAAGGTGCTGGTCGACTACAACGATTCTCCCAAGTGGAAAGAGGCTTGGGCACGTTTTTACCGCGCAATCTGGCGGGATGCGTATTCGAGGCTGGCAGACATCTCCTTCGTCGTGGAACGCGCCATAAGTGAACACGCTATCAGTGAAAGCCCTGCTACGATGGCGAATCCGGGAACAGACGGAGCTGCTTCAGGCCGCATGCTTGCAGAAGGGGTCCTCGGATGGATCCAAGGGTTCAAGTATGAAAGGGACCTTCTGGGAAGCGATTTTGTGGACTTGCCGAGTACGGCCGCAGAAACAAGGGGAGACTGCGATAGCCGTGCTCTCCTGCTGGCGATAATACTTCAGCACGCCAATATTGACGCCATCCTGATGGTGTCCCGCGAGTACGGGCATGCCATGGCGGCGATAGCCGTCGACGGCCCCGGAGCACGGTTCTCCCATGGCGGAGCCGATTGGATTGTGGCAGAGACTACGGCGAAAGTCGGATTGGGCATGATTGGTCAAAATGTGGCGGACCCGCAGAAATGGTTGGCGATAGATTTCCCGGCCTTGCCCAAGGGACGCTGAGCCCCCGGACAGTGTCATGAACACAGGCGAACCCATGCATTGGCCCTCTTTGAAGTACGGGGGACTAAAGGCTGGTGGGTCGGCGATTG
>Ga0172379_10007494_pt1 | contig 14158 bp, 14 predicted proteins | sample GrowelOW334metaG_FD_119756 | JGI IMG/M metagenome (GOLD analysis project Ga0172379, IMG submission 119756) | Groundwater microbial communities from an aquifer near a municipal landfill in Southern Ontario, Canada - Groundwater well OW334 metaG | ecosystem: Environmental > Aquatic > Deep... | reverse complement strand
GGATCTTCGCAAGAAGGTGCTCATGGTGCTGTTCCTCCTTGTGATGTTCCGGCTTCTTGCGGCGATTCCGATTCCCGGTATCGATGCCTCGAAGCTCCAGCAATTTTTCGAATCGAACCAGCTGTTTGGCTTTTTGAACATTTTTTCCGGAGGAGGACTGAGCAATCTTTCCATCATGATGCTCGGCGTGGGACCCTACATTACCGCGACCATCATCATGCAGCTTCTCACTATCGTCTTCCCCGGACTGAAGAAAGCCTACTATGAGGAAGGGGCGTCGGGCCGTGCGAAATTCAACCGCATCTCGCGCTATATCACGGTTCCGCTCGCCGCGCTCCAGGGATACGGATTCCTGAATCTGCTCGCATCCCAGGGCGTGCTTCCGCGTCTCACATTCATCGATACGCTTGCGAACGTCATCATCATCACCGCGGGCAGCATGCTGCTCATGTGGATCGGCGAACTCATCTCCGAATACAAGATAGGGAACGGCATTTCGCTCCTCATCTTTGCGGGTATCGTGAGCGCCATTCCTCAGACGATAACATCGGCATTCATCAACTACACGCCGGCTATCGTACCGACCTATCTTGCCTTCCTGGTGCTCAGCATCATCGTGATCGCGGGCGTGGTCTTCGTGAACGAAGGGGAGAGGAAGATTCCCGTATCCTATGCGAAACAGGTGCGCGGCATGAAGATGTACGGGGGCGTTTCGACGTATCTCCCGCTCAAAGTGAACCAGGCGGGCGTGATTCCCATCATCTTCGCCATTTCCATCATGCTCTTCCCTCAGTTCATCGCGCAGGCGGCCTCCATCGTGTCTCCCGACCTTTCCGTGAAGATGAATTCGTTCGTGGCGAATGTGTTCAATAATCCAGTCATCTACAGCGCCATGTACTTCTTCCTCGTCGTGCTGTTCACCTATTTTTACACTGCAGTGACGTTCGATCCGAAGGAAATCGCGAAGAACCTCCAGCAGAGCGGGGGATTCATTCCGGGTATCCGCCCCGGGCAGGCGACCGCGGAAGTCATCGGGAAGACCGTACACCGCACCACGCTCTTCGGAGCCCTCTTCCTCGGTATCATCGCCATCCTCCCGAACCTCACGCAGATTGTCACGAACATCCAGGTGCTCCAGATCGGAGGTACCGCCCTGCTCATTGTGGTATCCGTGGCGCTCGAGTCCATGAAACAGATAGAGTCGCAGCTCACGGTGCGGGAGTACGAGGGTATATTCTAGAACAACGGCAGATAGCCCCTTAAGGACCCGTGCAAGGCGCGGGTCTTGTGTTTATGCGATACGCGGGGCATAATCGCATCAGAACCTCTCCATTATCGAAAGGGAATAGGAATGCTGTACTATATCTGTTTTGCGGTTTGGTTCCTGACATTCGCATATCTTCTGTTTCTCCGGTATGCGTTCCTTATGCAGGAATCGGTGCTTTTCTTCGTGTTCTTTTCCGCAGTGGGGGCACTCGGAGCGGCAGCTCTGGGATTCGGCATTTCCCTCATATTTGGTTTTCTCGCGGGGCTCATCGCTCCCTTGTCCTCGTTTCCGCCCCGCGCGGTCGAATGGGCGGGCGTGGCGTTCCGCGTGATGCAGGTGGCACTCGTGTTCGTCGGGTCGCTCTTCACTCCGCTTGCGAGAATCTGGCAGAAGCTCAAGGAAAGGCAGAAGGAACCGGCATACGCATAGGGCACGTCCCGACTCCGCCGCATGGCGGAGTTTTTATTTTATACGTCCTTGGTGTTAGAATAGCCGTATGGCAAAAGCAGTAATCATCTACGGGCCTCCCGGGTCGGGGAAGGGCACACAGGCGGATCTCCTTGCGAGGAAATTCAGCTTCATTCACTTCGATACGGGGCGCTATATCGAGGCATTGCTCCGTTCTCCCGAAGCGAAGAAGGATCGGATACTAAAGCGTGAAAAGAAGCTTTTCGATTCAGGCATACTCTGCACTCCCTCATGGGTTCTGAAAGTGGTGCGGGAGGAGGCGGCGCGGATCGCGCGCGCAGGTTATAACATCGTATTCAGCGGATCTCCCCGCACGCTCTTTGAAGCGTTCGGCGAGAAGGGAGCGAAGGGGCTCGTGGATACGCTTGAGGGTCTTTACGGTAAGAAAAACATGTCCATCGTACTGCTCGGCGTGCGGGATGCGACTTCCGTGAAGCGTAACAGCCACCGGCTGGTCTGCTCGGTGTGCGGTCTTCCGAAGCTCGAGAGTGCCAAGCTGCCGCACTGCCCGCTCTGCGCGGGACCGATGCGCACGCGCTCGCTCGACAATGCGGATGTCATCAAGGTGCGCCTCGCGCAGTACCGCGACAGGACATATCCTATCGTCGCAGGCATGAAGAAGAGGAATTTCTCCATATTCAAAGTGAACGGAGAGCCGTTGCCTTACAAAGTTTCCGAGAAGGTGGTGAAGGCGCTGAAGCTCCGATGACGAAGATCCGTCTGAAAAGCGAAGAGGATATCGCGATGCTCCGCATCTCGGGGGGCATTCTCGCGCGGACACTCAAGTCCCTTGCCGCGGATGCGCGCGAGGGCGTGACGCTTGCCGCGCTCGACAAGAAGGCGCGCGCGTACATCGCGGCTGCGGGAGCGGTTCCTACATTCCTCGGCTACGTACCCGAGGGGATGGAGCAGCCCTATCCGGCGGCAATCTGCGCTTCGGTGAATGACACCGTCGTGCACGGACTTCCGGGGAATTACGCATTGAAGGAAGGAGACGTCCTTTCCATCGATCTCGGAGTGACCTACAAGGGCTATGTGACGGACGGTGCGACCACCGTGGGTATCGGTTCGATTTCAAAAGAAGCGAAGGCACTCATCGCCGCGACGAAAGAAGCGCTTGAGAAAGCCATCAAAGCGTGCGCTCCGCACGGTCGCATGGGGGATATCGGCGAAGCGGTGGAGAAGACGGCCAAGAAGGCCCATTTTCGCGTGTTACAGGGCCTTACGGGGCACGGCGTGGGGTTCGAACTGCACGAGGACCCGACCGTGTACAACTACGGGAAACAGGGGGAGGGTATGGAACTCGTACCCGGTCTTGTCATCGCAATCGAGCCGATGTTTTCGGCGGGTTCGCCCTACGTGGTGCATGATCCGAAAGACGACAGTTTCGCGACGAAGGACGGGAGTCTCAGCGCCCACTTCGAGCACACGGTGGCCATCCTTGAGAAGGGAATCGAGGTGCTCACGAAGTAGGGGCTTGCATTTTTCCGAAGGGTATGCTACAATGCAGACGTTGAGAGGTGCAGGATTTTCCTTATTCCCATAAGCTTCGGTTTACGGAGAAATCTGAGGAAAATTCTTTCCTATTCCAATCCCGCTTCGGCGGGGTTGGTTTTTTATAGGTAAAAGGGCACTTTCCGTTTGTCTTTTCCCTGTGGTACACTGGAAATAAGGCGCAATATTGGGCGGTACGAGCGGTCATGGATTGCGCACTCTCTCAACAATAAAAAATAGGAGGTCACCACCATGGCCGCTCATACCGCCGAACCGCGTCCTCGCATGCTTTCTTTTTTATCCAAATTATTTCCTGACCGTACGCTGCAACGCCTCCAAGGCGTTCTTTTGAGTATCAATGCGCTCGAAGAGAAAGTGAAGGCATTTTCGGATGAAGAGCTTTTCGAGGCATCCCTCGAGCTCAAAACCCGCGTGATGGGAAAGGGGAGCAGTGACGAAGCGCTTACCGAAGCGCTTCCGGAGGCATTCGCATTCATACGCGAAGCAGGAAAGCGGAAGCTCAAACAGCGGCATTTCGACGTACAGCTCGTGGGCGGCATGATACTGCATGAAGGGAAGATAGCGGAGATGCTTACCGGAGAAGGGAAGACGCTTACGGCTACGAGTGCGGTCTATCTGAACGCGCTTGCGGGGAAGGGCGTGCACGTCGTCACGGTGAACGATTATCTCGCGCGCCGCGACGCGGTATGGATGGGGCAGATATACCACGCGCTCGGTCTTTCGGTTTCGTGCATCGTGCATGACGCCGCGTACCGGTACGACCCCCAGTTCGAGGAAGCATCAGCGGACACGGAGCGCGATATCGTCGGCGGGTTCCGCGTCGTGGAACAGTTCCTCCGTCCTATTTCACGCAAAGAGGCCTATGCATGCGACATCACGTACGGCACGAACCACGAATTCGGGTTCGATTTTCTCCGCGACAATCTCACTCTCACGTTCGAGGAGCGCGTGCAGCGCCCTCCCGCATTTGCCATCATCGACGAGGTTGATTCCATTCTGATCGACGAAGCGCGCACGCCGCTCATCATAGCCGCGCCGGACACCGAATCGAGCGATTATTACAGGACGTTCGCCCGCATCGCGGAGCGCCTCGTGCCCGAGACGGATTACGCGGTGGATGAGAAGCTCCGTACGGTCAGCATGACGGACGCGGGGTTCGAGAAGGTGGAGAAATCACTCGGTATCCAGAACATATTCGCGCCGGAACATTCCCGCCTCGTACACTTCCTCCAGGAGAGTGTGAAGGCGCAGGCGCTTTTCCATAAGGACAAGGAGTATCTTGTGAAGAACGGCGAGGTCATCATCGTAGACGAATTCACGGGGCGCATGCTTGCCGGGCGCAGATATTCGGGCGGACTCCATCAGGCGATCGAAGCGAAAGAGGGCCTGCTCGTGAAGCAGGAGAACCGCACGTTCGCGCAGATCACGATACAGAACTATTTCCGTCTCTATCGGAAAATCGCCGGCATGACGGGTACGGCGCAGACCTCGGCGGAAGAATTCCATAAAGTGTACGGGCTCGAAGTAGTGAGTATCCCGCCGAACCGCCCCATGGTGAGGAATGACATGCAGGATGCGATTTACAAAACGAAGGATGCAAAGTACCGCGCCATCGCTCTGGAAGTGAAAGAGCTCCATAAGGCGGGCCAGCCCGTGCTCATCGGCACGACGTCCATCGCCAACAACGAAATCATTTCCGAATACCTTTCTGCCGCGCATATCCCGCACGAAGTACTGAATGCGAAGAACAACGAGCGCGAGGGCGCCATCATCGCGCAGGCCGGCCGCGCGGGCGCAGTGACGGTCGCGACGAACATGGCGGGGCGCGGCGTCGACATCATCCTCGGCGGCAATCCGCTCATTCCCGAGGAGGCCGAGAAGGTGAAACAAGCGGGAGGATTGCATGTCATCGGCACGGAGCGCCACGAGGCGCGCCGCATCGACAACCAGCTTCGCGGACGTGCCGGCCGCCAAGGGGACCCCGGTTCATCGCGCTTCTTCCTTTCGCTCGAGGACGATTTGATGCGCATATTCGGCGGCGACCGCATCAAGAACATCATGCAGGCGGTCAATTTCCCCGAGGAAGTGCCCATCGAGTCCAAGATGGTTTCGAAGGCCGTGAACCAGGCGCAGCAGCGCGTCGAGGGAAACAATTTCGATATCCGCCGCCATCTTCTCGAATACGACGACGTGCTGAACAAGCAGCGCGGTGCCATCTACGCGCGCCGCTCGCGCTTCCTCGAGCTCGGTGCGAAAAACGAGATATTGCCGGTAATCCGCGAATCACTCGAACATTTCGTAACTGCCTACGAAGCGGCGCACGGAACCGGCGAACATCCTGAAGAGGAGATGAATCTCGTAAAGGAAGCGAAGGAGAGGATGAAACTCGTACCGGCATCCATCGAGCCGCTGCGCGCGACCGTGCTCGCCCAGCATCTTGTGCGCGTGCTCGATATGCTCTGGATAGACCACTTGGAGAATCTCGATTCGCTCCGCGAGTCGGTCAATATCCGCGCCTACGGCCAGCACGAACCGCTCGTGGAATACCGGCGCGAAGCGCACGGCCTTTACCAGCGTCTTTTGCAGGCGTTCGAACAGTTCGTATTCAATTCCGTATTCTCGATTTTCGAGCTCGATGCCTCGAAAATGGCGGGTGATGCGGCCCCCCAGCCCGCGCGGAAGACCGCGCCTGAGGCGAAGGAGATAGGGAGGAACGATCCCTGCTACTGCGGTAGCGGCAAGAAGTTCAAGAAGTGCCACGGAAAGTGATAGAATAGGGGAGAAGACGCCCTATGGAGAACAACGAATCGCAATCGTTCAAACTCGCCCGGCTTTTTCTCGACAAGGAGGTCGAGGTTGTATTCGATAGGCCCTTGGGGAGCCTCCATCCGAAGCACGGATTCGTCTACGAGGTGAATTATGGTTTCATCCAGGGAGTGACGGCGCCCGACGGCGAGGACCTCGATGCCTACTATCTCGGCGCGGACAAGCCGCTCGAACGCGCAACCGGCATCGTGAAGGCAATCATCCATCGGTTGGATAACGACGACGATAAGCTGGTCGTTGCACCCAAAGATTTCGACGTGACCGACGAGGAGATAGAAAAGGCGGTCCATTTCCAGGAGCAGTGGTTCAAACACGAGATTCTGCGGATATAATTTTTCAACGGATGAAATATAACAAACTGGTGAGAGATGCGATTCCCGAGTATATCCGTAAGAAGGGAGGTACCCCTGTGTATCATGTCGCGAGTGAAGATGAATACTGGGAGAAGCTGAAAGAAAAACTCTCCGAAGAGGCGGAGGAATTCAAAAAGGATCCGAACATGGAAGAATTCGCCGACCTGCTTGAGGTCATCGATGCCATTGCGGCATATAAGCGGTTCGAAAGGGGAGAGGTGGAGAAAGTGAAGGAAAAGAAGGCGGCAGAGCGGGGGAAATTTGAGAAGCGGATAATTCTCGACGAATCATAAGCGGATAGGAAAAAGAGCGACGGAAATTGACCGAAGCTCTTTTTTGTGTTTTACTTAGCCGTTCACTGTTCATTTACATTAAAGGGCAAACAAATGAGTATCGCATTCATGGACGACGTTATCGGCGTCCTTCTGGGAGCAGGGAAGAGCCAGAGGCTTTTACCGCTCACTGCTGAAGATTCAAAGCTCGTCATATTCATCTGCGGGAAGTGGAAGACGATGGATTTCCCCCTGAGCAACATGAGGAATGCGGGCATTCGCAAAATCATCGTGACTGTGCAGACGAATTCGAAGGGCGTCATCGACCACACTTCGCGGGCGTACCCCTCGGTACCCGGCGAATTCACGCTCGAAGTGATACCGCCGCAGCTCCGCGAGGACGGCGACTGGTATCTCGGTAACGCACACGGCGTCTATCGGAATCTCGACATACTTCGCGATCCGCGCTTCGCCTATGTGGCGATTTTCGCGGGCGATCAGGTGTTTAAGATGGATGTCCGCGGAATGAAAGAATTCCATCTGGAAAAGCGCTCCGATTTCACCATTCTCGCCAAAATCGTTCCGGTAGCCAAGGCGCGTAAGCGGTTCGGCGTCCTGGAGGTCGATGATGAGGGAAGGGTGATGGGCATGGAAGAGAAGCCGGATAAGCCGAAAGAGCTTCCGTGGAAGAAAGGCTACTGCCTCATTTCGCTAGGAGATTATTTTGCCGGCATTTCCGGTCTTGCGAAGATACTGCATGAGGACGAGAGCGATCCGGAATCGAATCACGATTTCGCGAAAAACATCATCCCGCGCCTTATCGCCGCGAAACACAGGGTCTATGCCTACGACATCGCGTTGAACGCGGTTGCAAAGAGCACCGGGCTCGTGTGGGAGGATATCGGCACCATTCTCGACTACTGGAAGATCAACATGCGCTTCAAACCGCTCATGAGGAACTTCTTCGGCGACGAATGGCCCATTCGCAACCTTTCCGCGAACCTGAAGCCGACGCTTCATGAGGGCACTGTGCGTGATGCGCTCATCTGCGAGGACTGCCGCATCCGCGGTTCGGTACTGCACTCCGTCATCTCGCATGGCGTGCATATCGCGCGCGGCGCGCGGGTGAGGGATTCCGTACTGTTCCCCGACGTATCTGTGGGGAAGGGTGTGCGGATCCGCAATGCCATCGTGGCGCGCGGCGTACGGATTCCGGCGCGCGTACGCACCATCGGCTATTCGCCGGTCCGCGACAGAAGGAACGGCTTCAGTGTGATCGACGGTATTACCGTCGTATCGAGCGATTCGTTCAGAAAGTAACAAGAAGCCCCGCACCATGCGGGGCCTTTTATTTAAGGTAGCCGACCTTCGTGAGCCATTCCTCGTTCTCCCATTCCCAGAGGCGCTTCGCGCCGAGGAAGGCGGAGAAATCATTTTCCCATTTCGGGAATTCCTTGAGTTCGATATGTCCCTGCATCGGACCCCACTCGTGGACGCATGTGCGCATGGACGGGTTGTTCCACTGCGTTTTCACCTGTGCCTTACCGCCCTTGTTCCGAAGAAGCGCGCCGCAATAGATGCAGGGTCTGCTCTGGTCGATGCGGAGTATCCAGCGCGTCTCGAGCCCTTTCACGAGGTCCTTCATGGCGGCGAGATAGGCGGAGGTCTGGAGATTGTAGTCGCGGTAGATTTCCTGTGACGTCTTGATATCGAGTATGCCGCGCTTGCCGCCGATTTCCGCAATCGCATCGAGCGTGCCCGCGTACCGGTGCGCGCGGTTCACGAGGCGGCGTTCCACGTATTCGGGGTCGACCACGATGCGGTTCGTTTCGAGAAAATCCCGGAGCGCAGTAATCGATGCTTCGACGGAAGAGGGGACAGCGGCGAGTTTTCCGAGGAAAAGAGCCTCCACTGTTTCGTGGATCAGCGTGCCTTCCGTCGCGGACTGTTTCTTGATGCGTTCGCCTTCGGCGAAACTCGACATCTTGCCGTAGAAGCGGTAGAGCGCGGGCTTTGCCTTGATATCCACGATGCGCGTCACGCGGGGGAACCAGATGCCATCGATATCGTAACCGCACACTTCCTTGAATTCTTCGTTCGTTTTAAAATTGTCCATAAAAGAGATTATCAGTGTAGTTCCTTCGTATCCATCATATCGTAAAGCGGAGGGCGGGGGAATTGACCCGCATCCGTTTCATGGTGTAGTATGGTGTTCCACATTAACAACAGAAAAGGAATGCATATGAAACAATTTCCGCTGTACAGCTTCATCTGCGATGTCGCACGGAGCAGAGTGCCCAAGGGAAAGAAGAGAGAGGGGAAGATGAGGGCGTTTGCCGCAATCGGCAGAGCGAAGAAAGGATTCAGAGCGAGGAACGACGAAGAAGCCGGAGCGAAAGCCCAGCAATTCAGAGAGGCGCTCTTCGATAACTTTCTCACGCCGGTGAACGATCGGCTCGAATGCCTCACGCGCAAGCGTCTCGTCGTGAATCAGCGCGAAGGAGCATCGTATCCCGTACAGGCGTAAACCGCCATTTCCCGCTTCGGCGGGATTTTTATTGTCAGCTTGCATAAATCACAGAAAAAGCGCATACTATGGATAGAACCGATTCATATTGTTGAAGAAAGGAGAGGTACCGTATGTGGTATATTTTCTTTGCAGCTGGCTTCCCGACAGGGGAGATAGATGACATTGTTTACTCGGTATTTCAGGCGAAGGACGATGAGGAGGCCAAAGGACCGAAAGTCGAAGCCATGAAACTCGAGGCAAAAGAAAAACACGGGATTATGCCCGCACACTGGTCGCTCTTCAGAGCGGAAATAATTCCGAAGGGAGAACGGGACCGCATGGCGCGCGCGTTGCCGATTTATCCGGCACTTGCGACGGCATAGGATACGGAAAGAGGATACATAGTATGCGAGGGGACAGACGTTCCCTCGCTTTCTTTTGGAATAGCATATGTCGCACAATATACCTTTTGCGACATAGCTATATCTGATGAATGCTAGAGCGCCGAAACCAACGATTTCGTAAGTTCAATCACCTTCTTCAATACGTCGCCGAGGAATGCGCTTGCGCGCGCTATGAACGCGTCCGAATTGAAATACGATGTCTTATCCTCTATCCAGCTCTTCGTACTTTCGAATGAGTCGAACGATGTGAGCCCGGTCTCCTGCTGAATGGTGTTTTTCACTCCCCCGATGGAATTTTCGATTTTGGGGGTAAAGGAGTCCATCTTAGCCCGGACCTGGTCTTTCAGGCCCTCCAGTAGCTCAAAAAGGCCTGTTGCGGGCCCCGGGAGGACATTTCCGACCTCCGGTAGGTCGATAGTTACCTCGGCAAGCCCCGTAACGGGTGTAACGAGGAAAATGATGGTAAGGAGTGCGGTGTATAGCATAACGGTGTTATTTGCATCCCGCGTCCCGCGCTTTCGGTATCTGGAAAAGCGAAGGGAGATAATCGGTCGGATCTATAGTGATACCGACCGGTACGACGCCCGCCGCGGGCGGAATCGATTTGTATTGCACGCTCGGGGCCCAGAATACGGTAAGGTGGAGATGCGCGCCCTTCGAATAGCCGGTGTTCCCGATATAGCCGATGACCTGGCCTTTTTCGACGGTGCTCCCTTCCTTCACGCTTTGGCGGGAAAGGTGTCCGTAGAGCGTCATGAGATTGTTCTCGTGCTTTATGACGATATATTTCCCGTACTGGTATTTGTTCCAGCGTGAGATGCCGCGGTCATTATTGCCGACCTTCATTACGGTGCCGCTCTCGACCGCGAGTACGGGCGTCCCGATAGGGCCGCCGAAATCGACGCCGTTATGGGTCTTCGTCCTGTAAAGAGTCATCGCGGCTTTCGTCTGTCCGTAGCACTGGGTCACATAGCGGTCTTCCACCGGGAATCCTATCACGCCCGAGCGCACGAGCGGCAGGAGCGTGGGGTCGAACGTCGAGCGCAGCTGGTGCTCGATTTCTTCCATGATGGCATTTATTTCTTCCTGTTTGCGGTCGAGTTCCGCGATCTGTTCCTCGTAATAGCGCTCCTGGTTTTTGGTAACGCTCAGCAGTTTCTGTTTTTCGCTCTTCTGATCCGCGGCGATCTGCTGGAGGTTCGTGAGATTCGATTTTTGGACTTCCCTACTCACCCGTTTCTGTTTCGCATCGGCAATTTTCCCCGTGTAGTCCGTTTGAAGCGCTCGCATCTCCTCGATATTACTTGACAAAGATTCGTTTAATGTTCTTATATTCTGCATAGCCGAAATGGTATCGCTCAGACTCTTGCTCTTCAAGAGCCGAGCCATGAGCGTTTCCTGCTCGTTCTGCTGGAGTTCGGTAAAGAGTTTCCCGATGACTTCGCGCTGGCGCACGATGCGTTCGTCCATCGTGTCGATTTCGTCCGCAAGCGAAGTGATTTCATAGCCGAGTTTCTCGATAGTCACGGTATTCGCCTTGATGGAGAGGCCGAGCTGGTTGATGTTCGCGTTGTAGGTCTGGATATCCTTCGTGATGGAATCGCTCGAATCGCTCACTACCTTCAGCGTTTTTTCGAGTGCTTCCCGTTCCGCCTGTATGCGCTGGAGTTCCGCGCTTTTCTCCTCGATGTTCTTCTGGAGCGTAGTCATGGCACCGTCCGCGCTCTGTGCGACGAGGCGGCCGAGCGCGTCGAATGCGCCGTAGGAAATCCGTGCGGATGAAGCGATGAGCGCGAGGAATACAAGCGTTGCGGATAGGGTGCGGATCATGGGTTCGTTATCGTTTGAGCGCGCGCGTGATACGGTTCAATGCTTCTTCCTTGCCGAGTGCCGCAAGAAGTTCCACCGGTCCCGGAGACATTTCTTGGCCCGAAAGAGCGACGCGGAGCGGCCAAAGGACCTCCCCTCTCCCCTCTTTCTCCGCGTACGCCATGATGGCTGCCGAAGCGTCGGTTTCCTTTTCTATCATCGTTCGTACTGCTTCGAGATGCTTCCGCGCGGCATCCGCAGACGAATTTTTCCATATGAGAAGCGATGCGGGATATTCGGGGAGCGTAAAGACGAACCGCGCGGCGTTCTGGAATTCCGAAAGGTTCTTCAGGCGCTCTTTCACGAGCGCACCTGCCCGGGCGAGCCGTTCCCCGTCCGTCTTCCATTCCGCAGGAATGAAAGGCTCGAGATGCGTGCGGAGTTCTTCCGGCGCGAGGGCGCGGATATGCATGGCGTTCAGCCATTCGAGCTTCTCGGGATTATAAATCGCCCCCGCTTTCTGCACGCGGCGTATCGTGAATTCGTTCACCAGTTCGCCGATCGAAAGCACTTCGCGGTCTTCGGACGGATGCCATCCGAGAAGGGAGAGGAAATTCACGATGGCGCTTGGGAGGTATCCTTTCTTCTCGTATTCGTCGAGCGAGGTGGTAAGGAAGCGCTTCGAAAGTTTCTTCTTGTCGGGTCCCAAAATAAGAGGGAGATGCGCGAACACGGGTACGGAGAGTCCGAGCGCTTCCGCGATGAGAATCTGCCGGGGCGTGTTCGAGAGATGTTCCTCACCGCGTATCACGTGGGAGATGCGCATATCGGCGTCGTCCACGACGACCGCAAAATTATAAAGCGGTTCGCGGAGCCCCTTCGCGATGATGACATCGCCGAAGAGTTTGGTGTGGAACGATACTTTCCCGCGGATCGTGTCCGCGAAGGTCACTTCGCGTTCCGGCATGCGGAAACGTATGACCGCCGGCTCGCGTTCGGCGCGCTTCGCCGCCTCTTCGGGCGGGATGGCGCGGCACTTGCCGCTGTATTTCGGAATGATGCCGGCGGCGAGCTGCGCCTGGGATTCCTCATCGAGTTCTTCCGCCGAACAGAAACAGTAATAAGCCTTCTTTTCCTCGAAGAGGGTCTTCAGATGTTTTTCATAGAGGTCGATGCGGTCGCTTTGGCGGACCGGCGGCTCATCCCATGTGATGCCGAGCCATTCGAGTCCGCGGAGGATGTCCTCTTCGAATCTCTTCTCGGATCGCTCTTTGTCGGTATCCTCGATGCGCAGGAGGAATTTCCCGCCCTCGTGGCGGGCGAAAAGCCAGTTGAAAAGCGCGGTTCTTACGCCTCCAAAATGCAAAAAACCGGTCGGAGACGGCGCAAATCGCACTCGTACGTCCATGAGCTCATATTACCCCAAAACGGAGGTTCCGTCACCCTTTTACGGCCTCCCGTATGATGCGGGCGATGCGTTCCGCCGCATCGGGCTTCGAAAAGGAATGCGCTCCGGCGCGCATCTTTGCGAGTGTTTCCTGGTTGTTCAAAATAGTGTGTATCTGCGAAAGTACGAGATTAGGAGTGAGGTTCGATTCCTCGATGACCGCCGCCGCTCCGTTTTTCGAATAGGCATAGGCGTTCGCCCGCTGGTGGTCCCCTGCCGCATCGCTAAGGGGAATGAGAATGGCCGGTTTCCCCGCCGCCGCAATCTCGAAGATGGCTCCGGATCCTGCGCGCGAGATGACAAGGTCGGCCGCATCGAGCGCGTCCCTCATCTGCGCCCCCGTGAAATAAGGGGCTATTCTGAACTGCCCCGCATATGCCGCGCCCAGCATGCGAACAGCCGATTGCGAGAGGAGGCGCGCCTGTTCGAAATTCGCGCCGCCGGTCTGCATGTAGAGCTGCACTTCGGGGAGGATGAGTTCCGCGTTTTCCAGTATGAAGGTGTTGATGCGCTGGGATCCCTGGGACCCACCGAGCACGAGCGCGAGCGGTTTCTGCGGATCGAATTGCAACTCGCCCTTCATCGAGCGGTTCACGCCGTACGAACCGAGGAAAAGCGCGCGGACGGGATTGCCTACCATTTCCGCATGTGCGGGAGCGAATGCGGCCGAAGCTTCATCGAATGCGGTGAGTATGGTGCGCGCGAACTTCGCGGAGATGCGGTTCGTGAGTCCCGGCACGGCGTCGGACTCGTGCACGATGACGGGAATGCGGTACCACCGCGCGGCCAGGACGACCGCGAGCGCGCCCGGTCCGCCTTTCGAGAAAACGACGTCGGGCATGACGAAATAGAGTTTCACGATGGCTTGGAGGATGCTCCAGAAGAACTTTGGTATGTCTATCAGATTGCCGATGTCGAAGTAGCGGCGGAGTTTGCTCGAGGCGATGCGGTATTGGCGTATCTCACGCGCCTCGAATTCTTCTGCGAGCGGATGCCGGGGACCGAAATACGAAATCACGCACTCCTCCCCTTTCGGCGTCTGTTTCTTCAGTTCGTCGGCAATCGAAATGAGCGGATAGAGATGCCCTCCGCTTCCTCCTCCCGCGAATGTGATGCGTATGGCCATGGATTATCTGCGGTACTTGGATATGTTAGCAACGATACCGGCCATGGTCAAAAAAATGGCGAGCGATGTGCCTCCGTAACTTATGAACGGGAGCGGCACGCCGGTCATCGGGAATACGCCCGTGTTCGCGCCGATGTTCACGAATGTCTGGATGCCGACGAT
>Ga0172379_10007493_pt1 | contig 14158 bp, 12 predicted proteins | sample GrowelOW334metaG_FD_119756 | JGI IMG/M metagenome (GOLD analysis project Ga0172379, IMG submission 119756) | Groundwater microbial communities from an aquifer near a municipal landfill in Southern Ontario, Canada - Groundwater well OW334 metaG | ecosystem: Environmental > Aquatic > Deep... | reverse complement strand
GCCCAGCCTGACAAGCCTGGCCTGGTCAGATGGCGCAAAGCATAATACGGCACCTGGAGCGTAAGCTCTTCCACGAATTCCGGGCGCTCCGGACGCGGGCCAATGAATGACATGTCTCCGCGGATGATATTCCAAACTTGGGGCAATTCATCCAAGCGCGTCTTGCGTAGAAAACTCCCGAATTTTGTTATCCTCGGATCATTGCTGATTGCGAATTGTGGCTTACCCATTTGTTCGGCATTATCCACCATGGTCCTGAATTTATACAAAGTAAAAACCTTGCCTTGCAAACCAACGCGCTTTTGCCTGATGAGAATCGGGCCAGGCGAGCTGAGCCTGACGACCAGGGCGATGAACGGGAATAGAATCAGCACGAATAATCCGAAGACAATCGCAAAAGCAATGTCCACTACGCGCTTGATGCCTTCGTAAGCCATTTTCTCGGCTTCATGCAAATGGGACAAAAACCAGCTGCGCGAAATATGGTCCAAAGGCACGCGGCCTGTGGCGATCTCTTCAAAGCCAGGGCGATCCAACAAACGGACCTGGGTGAACAAAGTATGATACAGCGCATCCTGCAAGCCAGGAACATTCTCAGTGTCATGGCCGACCAAGATGGTGTCGATTTTATCGTTCTTGAGCGAGAGCTGGATTGAGTCCATTGTTTCGTACCAGCAAATGTCATTGCTGTGGCGTTCGCCGGGCGATGTCTGCAAGACTGCGACAAGTTCAAAACCCAAGCCAGCATCCCTGACCAAAGAATCCACTTCGGCCGCATCCTGGGGCGCGCCGATAAAGAGCAAGCGCGTCTTAAGCAAAGTCTTTGCGATCAAACGATTGAAACCCAAGCGCCACAAATAATCCAGGAGCAAAACCACCACGAAGTACAGAACCAAGTTTGTCCTAGGAGTGATGCCGAAAACCGGTATCAAATAAAAGAAAGCCAAAGACAGCAAGAGGTTTGCGATCGTGCCTTCAAAATACGTGCGCAAAAACTTCAAACGGTCTTTGGTCAGCTTGAGGTCATACAGGCCGGCGACATAGAAGCCGACCAGCCAAATCAAGGAAATGACCAAAAACGGCACAGCATGCTGGTCGTAGAGCTCGGACGTGAGCTGGCCATAGCGCAAGAACAGCATGACCGGCACAGCGGCCTGAAACACCAAAAAATCACCGAACAAAAGCAGGAGTTGCTTGATGGTTATGCGGTAATTCATCATGGCCCTCATCTTGCACTATTGGGCCGAAAAGTTCAATACCAAGCCGGCCAATCGCCGGTCTGGCCCAAATTTGCCGTAAAAATCCGCTTATTTTAGATATGCTTCGGCTACGATAAAATCATGCAAAATATTGATATCAACCGACCGTTCTTCGGGCATGATATGGGCGAGCGAAGTTTTCCCGAATAAATCACCTTGCATCATCAGCTCTGTTTTGGTCACATAGATTGCCCCGTTTCTTTTATAGATCTTTTGGTCAATGTCTTGGCGGCGGGTGGAGAAAGCCCCTTCGTCTTCAAACAAAGGCAAGATGACCCCATCCACGATTTTTTTGAACTTATTTATGGAACAATCTCCCAACTCTTTCATGCCCATGACCGAATCAGCGCCAGTATCAACGACCATTTTGATCGCCTCATCGATATCCTGCGCAGTGCGTAAAGGCGAGGTAGGCTGCAGAATCATCACATAATCGTATTCTTCGCCGCAGTTGTCCTTCAGCCAACTCACTGCGTGCTGCACTACTGCCAATGAAGTGCTGCTATCCTGGGCCAATTCAAGCGGACGCACAAAAGGAACGTCTGCGCCGAATTTTTTTGAAATCTCTATTATCTCAGCGTCTTCGCTCGAAACGATGCAGCGCGTCAAAAGTCGGCTGGCCTCGCCGGCTTCAATCGAATAAGCAACCAACGGCTTGCCTGCTAAAACTTTTATGTTTTTCCTTGGAATGCCTTTTGAGCCGCCGCGGGCAGTGATGAGGCCGAGGATTTTTTTGTTCTTATGCATAACTGATGATTTTAATCATGGAATCTTTTTTGCGTGTACAGCTCTACCGAAGCCAAGATATCGGCGATTTTTTGGGACGTGTTTTCCTGGAAATACAAACTGCTCGACTCGTACGCGCCGTGCTCAAGCTGTTTAGCGATAGCCAGCTTGATGTCTTCTTTGTCGTATTGCGCATCCAGGACATTATCAGCCCTTTGGCGGTTGTTCTGCCTGGTGCCGATATTGACTACAGGCACGCCCAGATAAGAGCACTCTTTAATGCCGGCTGATGAGTTCCCGACAAGACAGGCTGCTTTTTTCAACAGGCCGATGAATTCTTCCGGCGGCAAGCTCCTGATAAAACGGATATGCTTCACTTGATTATTCTCGCGAAAGACCCGAATCATTTTTGAAATTTCGTCGCTTCCGGCATCGGCGTTCGGCCAAAACCAAATGGTCGGAATTTTTAATTCGCTCACAGCATAAAGCGTTTCATTTATCTGTTCGCGGCTCTGTTTTATTTCGCTGGTCACCGGATGCTGCATCGCAATCAAATACGGCTGGGTAATGTCGATCTTATCGCCTACGCCAAGGCAATTCACATATTCCTCTGTGGCTTCAAAATCATTTTTGGCGACGAACTCTATTTCCGGACAGCCGACATTAAAAACATAATCAGGATTTTCTCCCATTTTTTTTACGCGCTCGCAGGATTCCGCATTTGTCGTAAAATGAATATGGGCCAGCTTAGTAATAGCATGGCGGACGCTTTCATCGATTGTGCCGCTCAAATCGCCGCCTTCGATATGGGCCACCGGTATGTTGATATAAGCCGCTGCGACCGTGGCCGACAAAACTTCATAGCGATCTCCGCGGACAAGCACGATATCCGGCTTCAGGTTATCAAAAGCCGTGGCGAATTCAGTGATACCGATTCCGGTCGTCTTGGCCATGGCAACCGGGCTCCCCCCTTCGAGCGTCATTATGATCTTGGCATTATAGGCAAACCCATCCTCCTCCAGCAAAGATTCTATATCGCCATACTTCTCAAGGATGGCCGAGGCACCGATCACGATCTGGAGTTCGATATCTTCCCTGGCCTGAAGCTCCTGCAACAAAATTTTGCTTCTGGCGTAGTGGATTTTGGAGGTAATAATAAAACAGATTTTCCTTGGTTTTGAATTTTTGACTATATCCCAAGTCAACGGTTCGAATTTCTTCAAATCCTTGGTCACTTTTTTATTAATGATGGACTCGTACTCCTCAGATGGCAGACCAGGTATGCTCATCTGCGGCCGCATGGCATAGATCATGGACGGCTCAAGTATTGTTCCGGCTTGGATGTCTTGGCCTGCGACAAGAGACTTCCTGAAGATAGGCCTAAATTCTTTTTCGTCTTTATGCAGAATCTTAGCCCGGCGACCGTAATTCTGCATATCGATCGGTGTAGCTCGTCTGATATGGTCGACCATCTCGCGAAACTCATCCGGAATGAGCGAAACCTTATGGTCAGCGCCCCAGTGCTCCCGGCTGAATGAAAAATGTTTTTCGATCATCGTGGCGCCGAGGTGGGTAGCGGCAACGGCTGATTCCCAGCCCGGAGAATGATCCGAAAATCCGATGGGGATCCTGTATCTGTTTTGCAGGAAATTGATTGTCTTCAGATTCAAGTCTTCGGGCGGGCACGGATATTTGGACACGCAGTGCAGCAGCGTCAACGGGCTGTTCCTCTTTTTCAAAAAATTGACTGCGCGGTCTATTTCCTTGAGCATGCTCATGCCCGACGAAATGATGATCGGCTTGCCGGTCCGTGCGATATAGTCCAGCAGAACAAAATCCAAAATGTCGCCTGAACCTACTTTCCAAATCGGCACGTCCAGCTCGTTCAGCTTTTCAGCTGCTCCTCTGCTCATCGGTGTAGAGAAAAAAGTTATGCCTATCTCTTTGGCATAAGCGTTTATTTCGCGCCAGAACTCTATCGGGGTGATTTCCGTATTCCTCTTTACCCAATGATAGCGGTTGTCGTTCTGGAAATGAGGGGATGTGACTAGGATATCCAGCTGTTCATCCTCATAATTATGGGTTTGAAACTTTACGGCATCAGCGCCTGATTCCTTGGCTGCCTTGATAAGCTTCTTCGCATTATCAATATAAACTGCCGCCGACTGTTCGTCTTCGGTTTGGATGAAGTTCTTGCCGACTTCTGCGATAATAAACACATCAGGCATACTTTTTATAATCGTTCACTGTATCGATGATCTCTTTCTCCACCCTTAGGCTCGCCTGTCCGTCCGGAACGGATATCAGCTCGTTCAAGAAATTATTTTTTTCCTGCAAAGTATACGAGCTCCGCTGGACAGGGTTCAGGATAAGGCTCTCCAACTCAGCCTCGGTTTTGGCATAATTCACCAATTCGGGATAGTGCAGGAAATAGTCCCAAGGCTTATCTTTGATCAAATCGCCGAAAAAAGGAGTGATGATGTTTTTCTGCGCCACGATCGCCTCGATCAAGGTAGTGGAGTTGAATCCCATGACACTGTTGGAGTTCGTTATCAAACCGAAAGGGTTCATGTTGTTCGTGATGACCAGGTTGTCGATTTTTTGGCCTCCGAAATGTTTGTTGAAGATCTCCTGGACATATGCCAAATAATGATCTGAGTACTTGGTTTTGATGATGACCTTGAAGTCTTTGTGTTTTAAGGCGAAATTCATCACCCATTTATGGAAATCATCCGATCTTTGATAAGCGGCCTGCAACGCTTCCTGATCGCTGATCAAGAACATGAATTTCTCCGAAGGGCTGAATGAAAAAAATACCACTTGCTTTTCAGTATCTTTTTTCGCTTCTGCGTTTTCAAAATAAAAATCCAAGCGAGGTACGCCCACCACCTTTGTATTGTTGTCGTCGATGCCCGCAAGATGTATGTCCAGCAAGGCTTGTTTTATGTTCTTGTTATAGAACATCAGTTTCGCGCCCATGAACTTATAGGTTTGGTTCATCCTGGCCCTTTCCATGTGGTCGCCTGGCAGCAAAAGTCCCTCCTTATGCAAGACAATAAACGGTATTTTTTTCGTCTCACACACCCTGGAGATTTCTTGTTGTGCTAGGTATCCGAAATTGCCCGCAAAAACCGCATTGAAACCGAGCAGTTTTTTTAAACGCGGCAAAACTTCGGATAAATACGCATTGTATTTTTGCTTGCCTGCGTTTCCGAAATCTTCCTTATGATAATTGCTTTCAGTGATCTTTTGCCTGTCGCGCTCTGGTATGAAATGATCGAACATCAAGTACCAGTAGCGCATGTTCAAAACCAAATATTGGACGCCCGAACCGAAATGGATTAGGGCCGTGACATCATCCAAAAAAATGCTGCGGCCGATGCACAGGACCTTGATGTCTTTTTTGGGATTGAGCCCGACAGTAGCCAAGGCGAGCGCGTAAGCAGTCAACCGCGGAAAATCCCAGAACAAGCTGACTTTAATTAAGAAGTCAACAAAAATTAACTTTAATTTATTTTTTACTCTTCTAACGAATGGCATATTTCAGCTAAATTATACCAATATTGGCAAAAAGGCAACTATCCCCTTTTCGTTGCCCTGACGTTCCGCCTTATTCTCAACATTGCAAAGATCGAAGCTATGCCGTCGCGCAAGGTATTGATTTGGCTTTTTCTGTCCGGATACCTGAACTCAAGCCAAGGCACGGGTATTTCATTGATAATCATGCCCTCTTTCCGCAGCCTGGCAAGAAACTCCATGTCCAAAAACCAGCCCGATTCCGTACATTCGCTCAAAATTTTTCTGGCCCTGGCATTCATGACCTTTAGGCCGCATTGCGAATCTTTGACGCGCAGATCCAAAAGTATTTTGGCCGCAAGATTGAAGAGGACTGAGCTGAGCGTCCTGAGCGCGCCGCGGTTAGTGGTGCGCTTTTGCATCAGCCTTGAACCAATGACTGCATCGGCTTTTTCGGCCGCGACTTGGTCGACCATCCCTGGGATTGCATCCGGGTCTGCCGACAGGTCAGCGTCTATAAAACCGAAAATATCAGACTCGAACTGACGGGCTGCGGTTTTGATGGCCGCGCCTTTGCCCGGCTCTTCGCAGCGGATAACCACAAACTTCGGGTCGGCCAGGGCCTGAATTATTTCAGCCGTATTGTCGCGCGGGCCGTTTTCCACTACCACGATTCTCCAATCAACCTCTTTGGTCTGCTCCAAAGACCTGGCCAGCCTCGTGACCGTTTCCCGGATATGGTTCGCCTCATTGCGCGCCGGAATGCAGATGATGAATGTCTTCATGGTGTTGATTTTGCCTGAAAGAAATACGAGCGCAAATTCGCCGCGCTCCAGAGCCTGAGCAGGTTCTCTTCGAAATAATTGGAGGCTAGTTCTTCGCCCATGGGCGTGACCACAAAATCATAACTTTCCAAAGGCTTGCCTGATGAGGTTTTTTTATTACAGAAATAATCAACATGCAGGCCCGGTGTCTGCACATCCAATCCTTGCATAAACTTGAACGTGTCAAAGCTTCCGTCCGTGCACTTGGCTGCATATCCGTCCAGCGAAACTTTGTCATGGATAGCTCCTAATATTTTGCCTTCAACATAAATCGCTGTGGACGTCGGCGGCAAAGCCTTTATCTGATTGATGGCTTGGAATTCTTTGGGACCAGACCATGCCAATTGCGACCAGCGCACGATTGTCGCGCCCTGATATAAGGTCTCTATAATTAAAAGCGCAAAAATAATCTGTCCAATTCCAAACTTTCTTCCCACCCCGACTGTGATTAGGTGTGTAATGACCGCCAAGTACATCAAAAGTATGAAAGGCATTATGTATCTGGGTTCGCTGTGGACAATGGCTGAGAAAAACAATAAATGCGCAAACATGGGCAAGCCAAGCATCCAAAACCTGATGTCTTTCCAGGCCTTGTGCAGCAGCGCGCCAACCAGACAGATGGATACGCCAATCGTCAAGAATACCTGGTTCATGACTATGACCTTCAGATAAAAAGTGAGTGATGGCAGAATCTGCATCTCTCCTCCGCTTGAACCAGAAAAACCCAGCAACTTTATATATGGATACGGGCTCCACAAAAACAGGATGGCAAAAGCTGCGGCTAAACCGACCAAATAATAAGCCAGCTGCTTCAATTCCCCATAATCTTTCTGCCTGAGCCACACAATCAAGAACGGCAGCAGCATTATCTGATAGAAGACGGGGATAAAACTGATGCCCAGGCCGAAAATCGTTGCAACCAAGAGCAGATACCAGTATTTATTTTTTCCGGTCTCATTGATCCTGACCAAGCTATACATCTGCCAGACCAAGGAAGCGCACACGAAAATCCAATGCCTGAAAAATCCGGAATACATGAAAAAATAAAAATTCATGGCGATGGCCAGCAAGCCCAGGTTAGGGATCCATTTGTTCTTGTTTGGATTGAACGTCTCGGTCCTGAACAGCAGCCAGATCCCGTACAGACAAAGTACGGAAAAAAACAGAGCTATCAATCTCGTCAAAAACAACAAAGGCGTCCAATCCAAAACCAAGGCAGTCTTATAGTCCAAAGCTGAGCGCACATTTTCAGTCACGAAACGATATGCTACGTCCGCGCTCACAGCCGGTACGGCGATAGCTGAGAACAAAGGAGGATAATAGACAAGCTTCAGATTCCTTAGCCCCAGCGGATTGCGGCTTTCGAGCATGTGCATAGCGCCGAAAATCGGCGATTGCTCATCCCCCACATACATCTTATAGATCGGAACTTCACCGACGCCATAATGCAAGACCGGATAATGGGCCGCAAACCAAGCCAAGGACAAACCCAGTATCAAGGCTAGCGTGACCAATACACTTCGGGTTCGGACATTCATAAAATATTTTCCATGAACTCAAGAATTGATGCTTCTTGTCTTCAAAAATTCATGCAAACTCCTGAGCCGGTCAAAAGCGTAAAAATCATTTTCTTTTTTTCTCCGCGCTTTGCTAATATCCACGTATTGGTTCAGCTCCTCGCTTTTGGCCATCTCATCCCAAATCGGCAGATGCAGTTTTTGCTTGATATAAGAAGTATAGCCGTATGACAAGCCCTTCTTGCCTTTTTTGATGACCTCATCCGGCACGCCGTTCAATTGGGCTACATCATGCAGCATGGCCTTGTTCCAACCATTGCGCTTCCTCTCTTTATTGCTTACGGATAGCGCGAAATGGACCACTTCATCATCATAATACGGCGTACACACTTTGATGCCAGCCTGTTCGAAGATTCCATGCTGATGGGCTTGCCTGATCGGAGACTCGGTATAAGCCTGTTCCATCATTATTATCTTGTTCTGCAGCCGAGTATCCAATTGCGCTATTTTCGCGTACTTCTTCCCTATCCTGTCCCAATATCCTTTCGGGGTTTTGACATAAGGATATAAGCTGTTCGATTTGTAATATCCGATCAAACGGAACGGGTTCAATATCTTGCCCAGACCGAGCGGATTCAGGAACAGGGATGCGAAATAAACGCGCACTGGCGCCGGATAGCCCATCCACAATGTGTCTGCGTTTTGTCCGTGATAGATAAGCGTAACCCCGTCTTCCAACATGAGCTTGCGCAAAGAGATATAAGGAATGCTCTCGAAATAATTGAGCGGCTTGCCATGAGCGACCAGTTCTTTCCTGAAATCAGACAGCTCGCCGGCATAATCCTCTGACTTGCAGACTATCCTGTGCCGCGCTATTCCGAATTTCTCTACGCTGAGTTTTGAATATCTAACGTCCGTGCTTTCCATGCCCCAGCCGCCCCAAGTGTAAGCGATTATCTCCTTTATATTTTTGTTCTTCACCAAATGGGCCAACATATTGGCGGAATCGATTCCGCCCGAAAGCATGATCCCGACCTTTTGGTGGCCTTCCGCGGCTCTGTTTATGGCGTTGGCGAAAATCCTGTTAAAATTCTCGGGCGTCACGTCTGCTAGCGGTGGGTCCACTTTGATCTTTTTTTCGTTGTCAGTTGTCGCTTTATCGAGATCAGCGCCATACAAAAGAAAATCCACTGGTAAATATGACATAATAGGGTTAATGCTCTCAAATTGAGTGGCCGTTGTCAAACAGAAAAATCAAGCTGATTCGGCCGGAAGTTCGGGCAGCTTGCGTATGGGTTTGGCTGGAATGCCCACGCACAAAGTGTAAGGCGGCAAGTCATGCGTAACCACTGCGCCTGCGCCGACGACCACGCCGTCATGGATGGTCACTCCTGGATTCACGGTCACTCCTGTCGCGAGCCATACGTATTTGCCGATATGGACAGGCGCCGCTGTATGCGGCTCCCTGGCGTTGGGCAAGGTATCGATCGGGAGGGCGCCAGTATTGATCCGGACAAACGCAGACAAGGTGGAATCATCTCCGATGAAAACCCAATCCCGGGCGTTGATATACAGGCCTTCGCTCAATTCGACATTTTGGCCGACGACAACATGCTCCGGATACCTGATGCGTATCTTTCCGCAGACACTGAATTTAGAAGGATGATTATAAAAACTGAAACGCCAATACACATAGCGCCAGCGTGCCATAAGCCCGGCCCAGTGGTTACGGCAAAACAAGACTATCGAAAAAATAAATCCTGATTTCTCTTTCATTGGTTGGTCCATATATTTTTATTGCGGTAACCGGAATTCATCCAGCTTCTTGATATCTTTGGAATCCATGTCCCAGCCGATGGCCCCCAGATCCTCTTCGAGGTGCTGGACGCTTGATGCTTTCGGGATGGTCACCATGCTTTTTTTTGAGATAACCCAGTTGAGGGCGATTTGGGCCGGCGTTTTTCCGTATTTTTTCGCAAGTTCGCCCAACAGATTATTTTCGCTTGATGACAATATGCCTTTTGCCAGCGGCCGATAAGCGATAATCATGATGCTATTGGCCTGGCAATACGGGATAATCTCGGATTCCACGTTGGCCGAACCTTGCCCGTCGTTCCTGGTCATCAAGTTGTATTCGACTTGGTTGGCTGTAATTTTATTTTTTGAATGTTTCTGGGCTTCGATCATCTGCTCAACCGGAAAATTACTGACTCCGATCAACCTGGTCTTACCTTCTTCGACCAGCCGATCCATGGCTTTCATTGTCTCGCTGAACGGAATTTCAGGATTCGGCGAGTGGATCAGATAAAGATCAACATAATTTGTTCCGAGCCTTTTCAAACTCCTGTCCATGGCTGCCAAGACATTATCGTAAGCGCAATTCCGTCTTGCGACTTTGGTCGTAATGAACAGTTTGGACCGATCAAAACCTTTGATCGCTTCGCCGACCAATTCCTCTGCATGGCCCTTGCCATATATCTCGGCCGTATCAATGTGGGTCATTCCCAACTCGATCGCCTTTCTGATTGCCTGAATGTCGGCCTGATCATTATCAGTGACTGTCTCGGCTTCGCCTCCCATTCCCCAGGTGCCGATACCGAGCACAGGAACATCTGTCACACCATTGATTTTTTTATATTGCATATAAAACAAATTAAAGTATTCTAAACATTAACCTCTAGTGCCCACTTGTTTGGCTCAGCTGATGCATCTTTCGGTAAATCATTTGTGTTCAAACGCGGCAGTGCGAGCGGCTGATCCTTATCCAAGTCTGCGACTCCGACCTTGGTAGTCAAAGCCAAACTGCACCCTTCTTGTTTCAGTATGGATAATAAAGAATCATCATACGCTCCATATGGATAACAGAAAACAAAATCTTTTGTTTCGCACTTGATTTGCCTTAGGAACTCCAACGAAAGCCGGACCTCCTGTTTTTGCTGATCCTGTGGGAGCGTGTTCAGCCAATCATGGCCATAGCCATGGACTCCGATATACATCCCTTTTCTCTTCAAGCACTTCAATTGGTCGAGGCTCATGTACAGTTCGCGCGAAAACGCGCTCTCGTCAGTGGTCACGTACTTGTTGAAAAGAAAGTCGGTAATGATGTTCCTGAGTTTTTTCGGCAGTTCCCTCTGCAGCAGTTTTTTGATCATGAACACCTCTCTTGTATCATAGCGCGATTCTTCGGCCCTTAATTTTTCTTCATAGTAAGAATCTGATTCCAAAGAATATTCTTCGCGGTATTTGGCCAGCATGGAATATATTTCGTCCAGCATCTGCTTCTTGTCTTCAAAGCTGGCCAAAATAAAATGGATCTTGTTCACGTCAAGTACCTGATGCTCTTGGATGGCTTTCACTGGCGGGAAAAAGCTCCCTTGGATACCGAGTTCATCCAAGACGGGAAAGACAAAGTCAAAATGGTCCTTGTAGGCATCATCAAACGTCAAAAGGATTGAATTGTCAGACGGACTTTTATTATTTTTTATCGCGTCTATCAGATCTTCCATCCTGATCGGCTTATAATGCTTCATTATATATCGCAACTGCTCCTTAAAAAGCCCGACTTCCAAGCCTTTGATCTCCGGATACCTTGAATGCGCCAAGTCGCGGACATAGTGGTACATCACTATTGTTGTTCTTGGCATATTTTTCACTTCTTCTTCGCGTGGAGCATGAAAGAAGATGATTGCGGTATCAAGCTCATGTGGCCGCGCGCCTGGCTTTGCAATAGATTGGAGATGTTGCCGTGAATGGCTGGGTATTCATTCTTGAACTTCGGCGGGACGCCGTGGATGTGGATGGGGAATATCTCGACTGGTTCGAACCCTTTGTTGATGAAGATATCGATCAATTGGATTGGGGTGAATTGGTACCTCGTGCTGACTTTGACTCCTGTCAGCGGATGCACTTTTTCTTCTTTCTGGAGCGGGGCGGTTTTTAGCCCGATCAGATCCTTGATGTTTTCGGCGTTCGCGACTTTCACGGCTTCCGACAGCAGGGCCAATGCGTCTTCCGCGATTTCCTGTTCAGTGAAGGCATTCAATGAAAAAATATTGAACAGCCTATTTCTTGATCCGACGACTAACGAGCCCCCGGGTTTAAGGGTTTTCAGCGAAAGCTCCAAAAACTTATCCAGCTCTTCGTAAGAAATATATTCAATGAATCCATTGGCCGCGAGCACGTCGTATTTGTCCGGTTCTAGGTAATAATCGAAAATGGAGCTGCATTCAAATTTGGCTTTTTCGAGCTTCAGTTTTTTTGCGTTTTCAACGGCAATGTCGATCATTTCTTGCGCAAAATCCACTCCCACCGCATCAAGCCCTTTGGCCGCGAGCTCGCAGACCAAATCGCCAGTTCCGCAGCCTACGTCCAAAACCCGCCCGGTGTTGCCCCTATCGCTGACGACCTGAACGACAAAATCATTCCTTTGCTTGATTGTATTGACTTTATCCGCTGTAGCGACATCAGCCTTTCTTTTCCAGTCTTGGGCATATTCACCAAAATAGTCCAGGGCCTCTTTTTGTTGCGTGTTCATATAATGGTAGGTTGGCGAAATATTATCACCCCAAGAGCAAAAAGGGAAGTATCATAAACCGCTTAGTTTATTGCCATAAACAACAGATACGTCTAAGATTATGGCAATATGGCCAACACGCCCTGGGACAGATTTTTTGAAGAAAAAATGAAAATCATGCTTGGCCAGCCCATAACTGTCATTGATATCGGCGGCGGCCTTAGGATCTCTAAGCAAAAAAACAACCGCTACGACCCTTCGCGTGAGTGGCTGAGGCCGCTTGTCGAGCAGGTCGACTACAAAGTCCTTGATCCTGTTCCTGATTACAATCCTGATATCGTGGGCGATATCCACGCCCTCCCGTTTGAAGACAATTCAATTGATGCCATCATTTGCATGGCTGTGCTGGAACATGTGAAAAATCCTTTTTTGGCAATGCGAGAAATGTACCGAGTGTTGAAACCTGGCGGCCAGCTCTACCTGTACGTGCCGTTCCTGTATTACTATCACCCCATGAAGCCGTATTATGATGATTACTGGCGTTTTACCAAAGACGGCTTAGATGAATTGGGTAAAATATTTACCACGCGCGAGATACAAAGCGTGCGCGGCGCCATTGAAACCTGGATATACCTGTCCCCTCTTGGCCGCTTCAAATTCTGCAACAAGATAGCCAATTGGCTGGATCGAAAATCAGGCAAGATCCGCAGCAACCAAACCAGCGGCTTTAACATGTACGCAGTCAAATAACAGGTCAATAAAATAATATGGACACCCAAAAAGATTTTTCTGAACTCGTGTTACACAAGGGATGCTATTCCAAAGAGGAGAACCTTCGAATATATAATAAATTCTTCAAAAATGCTCCGCGTTATCTGTTTAGGGCTGTTGATAAAAAATATAACATCACTAAAAAAATCCTCTGCGATGTCGGTTGCTCCTATGGCACGAATCTGTTGTATTGTTCTGAGGGGTCATATGGGATTGAGGTCATCCCTGGTTATGCAAGTTTTGCCAGGTCATTAGGCTTAAACGTCTATCAACGCAATGCTGTTGCTGATTCTTTAGCGGATTTGCCAAAGGTTGAGGTTATTTGGTGTTCGGCCTTATTGGAGCATGTGGATTCGCCGCATGTCCTGCTTAGGAGAATGCACAATATGCTTGGCCCTGACGGATTAATCTGTGTTTATGTGCCCACGATTTCATGGCTGGCTTTTTTAAGAAAAATGCCGGTTATCGGCAAACGCTTCAGCGGCTACATTCATGCAGACCACATCAATGCCTTCTCGGCAAAAACACTTCGTTTCACATGTGAACGCGCAGGATTTGAAACGTGCGAAGTTTCGCCGTTCTATCCCCCACCCTTAAATTTCTTAAACTTCATACCTTTGATCGATGGGATTGTGTATATTGGCAAAAAAATTGAAAATTGGGATTATCCGAAAAATTCTGCACGTAAAGCAGCCGAAAATTCAGTTGGGTATGCAAGCCTTGAACGCCGTTAGAACCATTATTCTGGAAGGCTGGAAGCCTTACGAAATGGAAGCGGCGGCCAAATTATTTAATTAATTGATGCCTGATTGACTGTGGAACCACTTAAAATAACTTACTACTCTGTTCCTATCGGAATTTTACCGCATTTTGATTCTACCGCCCTAATTGCGGTAATTATATCATCTTACGGTTTGGACTATGCGATCCACCGTTGCATCAAGGTCAAAAGCCTCTCTTTCGCTCGTGCAGGCCAGACTCTGTTCCTCATCGTAATTGGTACAATTTGGATAGCGCAAGACAAAACTTACT
>Ga0172379_10007492_pt1 | contig 14158 bp, 13 predicted proteins | sample GrowelOW334metaG_FD_119756 | JGI IMG/M metagenome (GOLD analysis project Ga0172379, IMG submission 119756) | Groundwater microbial communities from an aquifer near a municipal landfill in Southern Ontario, Canada - Groundwater well OW334 metaG | ecosystem: Environmental > Aquatic > Deep... | reverse complement strand
GCGATGACCATGTAATCCGCAATGCTCGATTTGCCGGCAAGCGGGATCGAGATGGTGTCGACCGCCTGATCGTCGTCGAGCGACGCGAGCACGAGCCGATGCAGCGCCTCGACCTCATCGGGTTCGGACGCGCGATAAACAGGAGAAGATGAGGCCAAGACGATTCCTATGCAGAAGGTGGGGACGGATCATCTGGCAGGAAATGCCGCTGCCAGGCGGGGTCGGCAGCACGAAGCTGCGTCGCGGAGTGCGGGTCGGGGCGGAAGCGCAACAGCACGAGTGCCGGCAATCTCCACTGCGTCCAGTTCTTCGCCTGGTGTGCGGGCCGACGTGCGCGCCGCAACCAGCCCATCGCGGGAGCCGCGAGAGCAGCATGTTCATACCCCGGACGCGCGATAACCGCAATCGGAACCTCACACGCGATCCGGCGCCACCCTTTCCACTGATGGAATTGGGCCAGATTGTCCGCGCCCATCAGCCAAATGAACTGCTTCTTGGGGTAGATCCGTCGCAATTTGGTGACGGTGTCGACGGTGTAGCGCGTGCCGAGATGCTGCTCGATTGCGCTCACCCGGATCGGCGCGTGGCGCGCCACCCGAGCGGCCGAGGCGAAGCGCGCGGCGAACGGGGCCATGTCGCTGCTCTTTTCCTTCAACGGGTTGCCGGGCGACACCAGCCACCACACTTCGTCAAGCGCGAGCGCCTCGAGTGCGGCGAGGCTGATCGCGCGGTGCCCCGCATGTGCCGGATTGAACGAACCGCCAAGGATGCCGATGCGCGTCCGTGTCGCCGTCTTCAACCGCGCACCTGCCCGGTGCCATAGCCGACCCATTTATACGTCGTCAGCCCTTCGAGCGCGACCGGGCCGCGCGCGTGCAGCCGCCCGGTAGCGATGCCGATTTCGGCACCAAGCCCAAATTCGCCACCATCGGCAAATTGCGTCGAGGCGTTCCACAATACGATTGCGCTGTCGACTTCGGCCAGGAAGCGCGTCGCCACGCTTTCGTCCTCCGCAACGATCGCGTCGGTGTGGTGCGAACTGTGCCGGGCGATGAAGCGCAACGCCCCCTCCAGCCCATCGACCAGCCCTGCCGAAGCAATCGCCTCGAGATACTCCGTGTCCCAATCGGTGTCGGTCGTCGGCACGAGACCCGGCACCAGCGCGCGCAAGCCTGGCCCCCCGCGCACTTCGCAGCCCGCATCGGCCAGCGCGGCGACCAGACCCGCCGGATCGGGATAAGCGCGATCGATCAACAAGGTTTCCATCGCGCCGCACACGCCGGTGCGCCGCATCTTGGCATCGACCACGATCGCGCGCGCCATCGCCGGATCGGCCGAGGCATCGACATAGATGTGGTTGATGCCATCGAGATGCGCGAGCACGGGCACGCGTGCTTCGGCCTGGACGCGCGCGACCAACCCCTTGCCGCCGCGCGGCACGATCAGATCGATCGCACCCGCGCCCGAAGACCCGTCCGCCGCGAGCATCGCTCCAACCGCCGCGCGGTCGGTGGTGAGAACGAGCTGGGCCGCGTCTGCGGGAATACCCTCCCCCACCAGCCCCGCCACCAAGGCGGCGTGGATCGCGCGGTTGCTTTCAATGGCTTCCGATCCGCCGCGCAGAATCACCGCATTGCCCGCCATCACGGCAAGCGCGGCGGCATCGGCGGTTACATTGGGGCGGCTTTCATAGATGATGCCGATCACCCCGATTGGCACGCGCACGCGGCGCAAACGCAAGCCGTTGGGGCGCTCGCTCTCATCGATGATCGCGCCGACCGGATCGGCAAGCCCCGCCACCGCCGCCACGCCATCGGCCATCGCCGCGACACGCCCCTCGTCGAGCTTGAGCCGGTCGAGCATCGCGTTCGACAGGCCGGCGTCGTCTGCTTTGGCCATGTCGCGGGCATTGGCGGCGAGGATCGTCGGCGCGGCCTCGCGCAGCGCCTGCGCCGCCGCGCGCAACGCCCGCGCCTTCGCCTCGGTCGGCAGCGTCGCCAGCGTGCGTGCCGCGGCACGGGCGCGGGTGGCCATGTCGGCGAGCAGAATCGTGGCATCGGTCATAACGCAGCCGGTATCACGAGCGGAGTGCCTCCCGCAAAAGCTATCGCATTCAGGAACGCCGCGCCCCGACGGATGGGGCGCGGCTGTTTCTCAATCGCGGCTCGCCTCAGGCCCCGGCAGGTGCCGAATTACCGAAGCCACCGCCACCTTGCGGCCGCCGCGTCTTGGGGATCGAGGTGCCAGCCCCGGGCACCGATGGTGATTTGGGGCCATCGTCGCGGCTGATGCTGCCCTCGGCGACAAGCTTCAGGATCTCATCGCCCGACAAGGTTTCATATTCGAGCAAAGCGCCCGCCAGCAGGTGAAGCTGGTCGATATGCTCGGTCAGCAAATGCTTGGCGCGGTCGAGCCCGCCCTGGACGATTGCCTTGATCTCATCGTCAATCAATTGCGCGGTCTGGTTGGACATGCGCACCGGCTGCGAGTTGGAATAGCCGAGGAACGATTCCCCTTCCGGCTGCGCATATTCGACCGGGCCAACCTTGTCGGACATGCCCCATTTGGTGACCATGTCGCGCGCCAGACCCGTGGCATATTGAATGTCCGACGACGCGCCCGAGGACACCTTGTCATAGCCGAAGATCACTTCCTCGGCGACGCGCCCGCCCATCGACACGGCGAGGTTGGCGTACATCTTGTCGCGGTGATAGCTGTACGAATCGCGCTCCGGCAGGCGCATCACCATGCCAAGCGCCCGACCACGCGGGATAATCGTCGCCTTGTGGATCGGGTCCGACGCGGCTTCGTGGATCGACACGATCGCATGGCCGGCCTCGTGATAGGCGGTCATGCGCTTTTCTTCGTCGGTCATCACCATCGAGCGCCGCTCGGCGCCCATCATGACCTTGTCCTTGGCCTCTTCGAACTCGCTCATCGCGACCAAGCGCTTGCCCTTGCGCGCGGCCAGCAAAGCGGCCTCGTTGACGAGATTGGCAAGATCGGCACCCGAAAAACCGGGCGTGCCGCGCGCGATGACACGCGCGTCGACATCGGGGGCCAACGGCACCTTCTTCATATGGACCTGGAGGATTTTCACGCGGCCTTCGATGTCGGGCCGGGGCACGACAACTTGGCGATCGAACCGACCCGGACGCAGCAAGGCCGGATCAAGCACGTCGGGCCGGTTGGTGGCGGCGATGATGATGATGCCTTCGTTCGCCTCGAACCCATCCATCTCGACCAGCAACTGGTTGAGCGTCTGCTCGCGCTCGTCATTACCATTGCCGAGGCCCGCACCACGGTGACGGCCGACCGCATCGATTTCGTCGATGAAGACAATGCACGGTGCCGACTTTTTGGCTTGTTCAAACATGTCGCGCACGCGGCTCGCGCCGACACCGACGAACATCTCGACGAAATCAGACCCAGAAATGGTGAAGAACGGCACGCCCGCCTCACCCGCAATGGCGCGGGCGAGCAGCGTCTTACCGGTGCCGGGCGAACCGACCAGCAACGCGCCCTTGGGAATCTTGCCGCCGAGACGCGCGAACTTGGTCGGGTCCTTCAGGAACTCGACGATTTCCTGCAGTTCCTCGCGCGCTTCGTCGATGCCGGCAACATCATCGAAGGTCACGCGGCCTTCCTTCTGCGTCAGCATCTTGGCGCGGCTTTTGCCGAAGCCCATTGCGCCCGATCCGGTGCTCTTCTGCATCTGGCGCATCACGAAATAGCCAAGCCCCAGGAACAGGAAGAAGGGCAGCGAATTGACCAGCAGGATCTGCCAGATCGGCGCGCCTTCTTCGGGCTTGGCGCTGATGATTACGCCCTTTCCACGCAAGCGATCAGTCAGGCGCGGGTCCTGCGGTGCGTAGGTACGGAATTTGGTGGTGTCGTTATACGTGCCCGTGACGACCTCGCCCGCGATGTTGACGTCGTGGACCGCGCCGCTCTCGACCTTGTCGAGGAACGCCGAATAGGGGATCTGCGCCGCCGCCGGGCCAGGCTCACGATTGCCGATCAGCGTGACGAACAATGCCAGCGCGACCAGAATGCCAACCCAGATGAGCAGTGACTTCATCCACGGGTTTGGCCCGCCAATGTCGGAGCCGGGCTGCTTGTCGTTGTCGTTCATGCGGAAACGTACCTTTCTCGATCTCTCAAGATAGGCGCGCGAGGATTAATGGCAATGGAATGTGCCAAGCAAATTCGTCGATCAGAGTGCGCGACGCGGCGGTTGCGGGGCGAAACGCCACACTTTTCCGCGCACCGACACCATGATTCCGGCCTGAGTCGCGGCCTTGCCCGCCGCGAGCGCGTCGAGCAGCGGTTCGATGTTGGTCGAGTCGTCAAAGACCGGACGGGTGATGCCATTGACCGCGCGGACCGAGCGGATCGCGGAACGGCACATCCGCCGCTTCAGCTCGCGCGGCAGATCGGCCAGGTCGAGCCAGCTTTGCAGATCAGGCGCCCCAACCTCCTCGGGCACAACCTTTCGCGTCGTCCACAGCCACGCCTCGATCTCCTGCAGCGTCGCATCGGCTTCGGCGACATAACCAGCCGACCGTGCGATCTGCGCGGGATCAAGCCACGGCGTATCGCGGAGCAGCGCGCGAAACCGCGTGCGGTCATAATGCGGATCGGCATTGCTGGGGTCATCGACGAAGGGCAGCGCCGCCGCGATTGCCAAGGCGCGCAATTCCGTCACGCGCCAGCCGAGCAACGGGCGAACGAGGTCAACCCCTTCGCGGCGCTGTCGGACACGGATGCCCGCCAGCCCGGCCACACCCGAGCCCCGCGCAGCGCGCATCAGGAAGGTTTCGGCCTGATCGTCGGCATGATGTGCGGTCGCAAGGCAGGTCGCGCCCACCTCCACCGCCCAGCGCACCAACAGATCATAGCGCAGCGCCCGCGCGCGCGCCTGCACCGACGCAGCGCCGATCGGCTCTGCCACTACCAGCGTGCTATGGGGCACCCCGGCCGTTGCGCACCAATCGGCGACCATCTGCGCCTCGGCGGCGGCGGCGGCGCGCAAGCGGTGATCGACCGTGGCGGCGCGGACTTGCCCCGGAAAGGCAGCAGCGGCGAGCGCGAGCATCGCCATGCTGTCGGGCCCGCCCGACACTGCCAGCGCGATCGGTGCATCGGGCGGGACGATCCCGCCCAGCACATGCGCCAGATCACCGCCGAAACGCTCGACCGCGGCACGGTCGAGCGCGCTCATTTCACGAACAATTCGCGGCTGCGCGCCCCTTGGCGACGCCTGCCTTCATCTTGGGGTCGGCCTCAACCTTGGCCCCATAGGTCCGCGTCAGCTCGGTATAGACCTTGCACACCTGCGCGGCGGGTTTGTCGAGCTTCACCAGCGCCTGAGCGAGGTAATAAAGGCTTTCGGGCGCGCGATCCCCGTCGGGCCATTTCTTGTAATTGTCGTAGAAGGCGAGGCTGGCGAGCGACGGCTTGCCATCGTCCAGATACGACCGACCCAGCAAATTCTGGGCATAGCTCGCGCGCTTGTGCGTCGGGAATTTGGTGGTGACGATCGTGAATTGCGCCTCGGCCTCAGGGTAGAGTTTGGCCGCCCACAGCCGGTAGCCAAAGAGATAGGTGTCCTCGGCGGCGTCCCCCGTTTCGGGCCGATCGATCGCGGCGAGCTTCGCGCCCCGTTCGGGATCCTTGGCGGCAACGGTGCGCACCACCGGCGGCGGTGTCACCCCGCCCTTGGCCACAACCGGCTTGGCCGCCGCCGGCTTGTCGGCGGGCCGATCCGCAACGGGGCGCGTTGGAGCCGGGCGATCGATGGCACCGGGTGCCTCAATCGGTGCTGGTGCAGCCGCGGCCGCCGCAGCAGCAGCCGCTGCCGCTGCCGCGGCATTAGCTTCGAGCGTCTTGATCCGCCCTTCCAGCAATTGCAGGCGATGCTGGTTGGTTTCGATCTGCGCGGTCATTCCGCTCAATTGTGTTTCCAGCGAATCAACCCGTGCCGTGAGATTGACGACCGGGCTGCTCGGCGAACCCGACAGGATCGTCTCGGGATTGGCAGGCTGGTTGTCGGGCTGGACATATTGCCCGCCGCCGCCCGGGAAAACCTTGCGCTGCACCGCGCGCATCTCACCCTCTAACCGGTCGACCCGACCCTCGATCGCGGCACCTGCGCTACGTTGGGCATTGGCGGACTGCGGCGCCGATACGGCTCCAGCCACAAGCATTGCAGAAATCAGATACGAACGCATGGAACACCCCCCGGTGCAAACAAAATCGATGGTATTGTGAACAGTGCCGTCGTGCCCGTCATGGTGTCGGGGTCGCGCCAGCCGCGGGAACGTTTGGCTCGGGCGCAATCGGTGCCGGAGCCGCGATATTCAACGGCGCCGCCGAGCTGCTCCCCGCGCGGTCACGGTGACTGAGCGCCGCCGCGCGCGGTGGCGTAACCGATGCGGCACGGGCGGGCACGGCAGCGGGAGTCTGCCCCGGCTGTGGCGCAGCGCGTGCCCCCAAAGTCGCGGCATCGACCGGCACGTCCTTGATCGCCACCTTTCCATCGCCGAGCGGCGCGACGGGCGTTCCGCCAACCGTCACCTGCAATTTATCGGGTCGCCCGACATTGATCATCGGGCCGACCGCATCGCCGGGCACGGCGTAAGTATCGCCCGCCTTCAGCGTGCCGATGAACAGCGTCTTGCCTGCTTTGTCATACACTTTCAGCCACACTTCGTCGGTCGCCGTCAGCACCACCGCACCGGTCGGCATGGCGGGCGCCGACGTCGCGACCGGAGCCGCGACCAACGGGGCGGTCGCTTCGGGCGCGGGAACGACGGGTACGCTTTCCTCACCACGGAAGAGCGTGGTGCCATAGAATATTCCGACCGCGATCAACAGCAGCACCGCGACGATCAACGTACCGACAGCAAGGCCCCGCGTCGGCACGCGCGACGGCTCGTCGATCTCATACGCCTCATATTCGGTCCGCCGCACCGCATTTGGTTGATCGCTTGCACCCCGCACTTCGCGCGCGATTCCCACTTCATCAAGGCCAACCGCGCGCGCATAGGCCTTGGCGAAACCGACCGAATACGTGATCGATGGCAACGCCGCGTAATTGCCGAGTTCGATCGCCTCAAGCTGGCGCACCGGCACGCGCGTCCGCGCTGCAATCTCCGCCAGCGACAGGCCTAGTGTCTCGCGCGCCTCACGCAGTTTTTCCCCGGCGGTCTTGGGGAACAGCGTCGCCTCTTCGGACGGTAACGGATCGGTCATGCGTCTCTCCGGCAGGATCGGTGCGGCCCAATCTGTCTCCTGCCCTGCGTTCGTGTTTCACAAAGGGGGGCGGACAAGTCAACGGCCCGTCGCGTCCTCCGCCCCCCGATCACGCCAGTTCAACGCCGTTTTCGGTCGCCCAGGCCAAAAGCGCACCACGCATGTCGCGCGGCGGTGCTTTCAACAGCTCGGTCATATGCCGCATCAACCCGGCGCGATCGAGCGAGCGCACCATCGCCTTGATCGGGCCGACCGCCGCCGGAGTGATCGACAGCCGGTCGATGCCGAGCCCGATCAACGCCATCGCCTCAAGCGGACGCCCGCCCATTTCACCACAAACCGTCAACTGTACCCCCGCCGCGCGGCTCGGTTCGACCAGTTTGAGCAGGAAGCGCAGGATCGCCGCGCTCAGCCAGTCATAGCGTTCGGCAAGCTTGGGATTGGCGCGATCGGCGGCAAACAGAAATTGGGTCAGATCGTTGGTGCCAACCGATAGGAAGGAGATGTTGGGCAGCAGCAAGTCGAGCTGTTCGGCCAGCGCCGGCACTTCGAGCATCGCGCCATAGCGGATGTCGGTCGGCAGCTTCTTGCCACGCGTGCGGAGCCAGTCGCGCTGCGCCTCGAACAGTGCGCGCGCTTCGTCAAATTCCCACGGCTCGCTCACCATCGGAAACATTACGTTGAGCGTGCGCCCCGCCGCCGCCTCCAGCAGCGCGCGCGCCTGCACCTTCATCAACCCGCCGCGCTCCAGCGCCAGGCGCAGCGCGCGCCAGCCCATCGCCGGATTTTCCTCGTCGGCATCTTCCTTGTTGAGATAGGGCAGCGCCTTGTCGCCACCGATATCGACCGTGCGGAACACCACCGGGCGATCGCCCGCCGCATCGAGCACGTCACGGTACAGCCGCTGCTGGCGCTCGCGCGAGGGCAAGGTGGCCGAGACGAGGAACTGGAATTCGGTACGAAACAGCCCGATGCCGTCGGCCCCCGTCACATCAAGCGCGGACACATCGTCGCGCAGCCCCGCATTGACCAACACCGCCAGCCGGTGCCCGTCCCTGGTAACGGGTGCCTCGCTCTTGAGCGCGGCGAACACCGCGCGACGCTTTTGCCGCAATTCGAGCGCGGCTTCGAACGCCCCTTCCATCGCCGCCGATGGCCGCGCAAAGACATTGCCCGCAGTGACATCGAGCAAGAGCAGATCGCCCTCGCCGACCAAGCGCCGCACGTCGCGCACGCGGCCAAGCACCGGCACCCCCATCGCCCGCGCGACGATGGTGACGTGCGCGGTGAGCGACCCTTCTTCGAGCAGCACGCCTTTCAGCCGCCGCCTATCATATTCGAGCAATTCGGCTGGCCCCAAATTGCGCGCGATCAGGATGGTGTCCTGCCGCAAGCCCATTTGCGCGGCGGTGCCCATCTGGCCCGAGACGATTCGCAACAGCCGGTTGGACAAATCCTCAAGATCGTGCATCCGATCGGCCAGCAAGGGATCGTCGATCTGGCGCATCCGCATCCGTGTGCGTTGCTGCACGCGCTCGATCGCGGCTTCCGCCGTCAGCCCGGAATCGATCGCTTCGTTGATGCGCCGCGCCCAGCCTTCGTCATAGGCGAACATTTTGTAGGTCTCGAGCACCTCTTCATGCTCGCCGCCCACGCCGAATTCGGCTTGCGCGGCGATCCGCTCGATCTGCTCGCGCATCTTGTCGAACGCGGCATAGACGCGGTGGCGCTCGGCCTCGGTATCCTCGGCGACGATATGTTCGACATGGACGCGCGGCTGGTGAAACACGGCATAACCGCTCGCCATGCCATCGACGAGCTTCAGGCCGGCAATGCGCATCGGCGCGGTCGATTGCGGGCGCATCGTCGCGGCCCCGCTGGCATCGACCAGTTCGGCATTGGTGATGAGTTCGCTCAGCACCATCGCCACGGTTTGCAAGGCCTCGATCTCGACCTCGTCATATTTGCGCGGATCGACATGCTGGACCGACAGCACGCCCACCGCGCGTTCCCGCCGGATGATCGGCACACCGGCAAAGCTGCGGAAGCGCTCCTCGCCGGTTTCGGGGTTGTGGACGAAATCGGGGTGGCTCGCCGCCTCGTCCAAATTCAGCGTTTCGACATTTTGCGCGATCGTGCCGACCAACCCCTCGCCGAGCGCGAGCTTGGTGACGTGCACCGCCTCCTGCGCCAGGCCGCGCGTGGCGTAAAGTTCGAGCACACCCTCGCGCAGCAGGTAGATCGAGCACACCTCGCTCGCCATCGCTTCGCCGACAATGTTGACCACGGCGTTGAGCTTCGCCTGCGCGGGCGTGCGCGAGGCCATCACGTCATGCAGACGACGGAGGATTTCGCGAGCGGAGGCAGCAGCGGTCATGCGACGGGGCTAACAGATTGGTGCGGGGCTTGGCTATCGTGCGACGCACAAGTTTTGTTTGGGTGTGCTTTCTTATTCCCTTCCTGCTTGCGGGAGGGGTTGGGAAGGACCGCAGCGGTTTCGCACTGCCCTCCCCCAGCCCAGTTCGAGGTGAACGATGCCCCGCATCGTTCAGGTCATGCCGGGGGCATGACCGACCTCGAACTCGCGTGCGGGAGGGGAGTGCTAAACATCGAACAAACTCTCCTGCGCGCCTTCGGGCGGGGTGAGGCCGAGATGCTTCCACCCCCCCGCATTGAGGCAGCGCCCACGCGCCGTCCGCGCCACCAGCCCAAGCTGGATCAGATACGGCTCGATCACTTCCTCGATTGTGTCGCGCGGTTCGCTCAAGCCCGCCGCAAGCGTCTCGACGCCGACCGGACCACCGCGATAAATGTCGGCGATCATCATCAGATAGCGTCGGTCCATCGCGTCGAGCCCGAGCCGGTCCACTTCGAGCCGGTTGAGCGCGGCGTCGGCGGCGCGGGCATCGACCACATCGTGCCCCGCCGCATGGGCAAAGTCGCGCACGCGCCGCAGCAGCCGCCCGGCGATGCGCGGCGTTCCCCGCGAACGGCGCGCCACCTCGGTCGCGCCATCGGACGAAATGGCGAGGCCGAGCAGCCCCGCCGCACGCGTGACCACGCTGGTCAATTCCTCGACCGTGTAGAAAGACAGTCGCACCGGAATACCGAAACGATCGCGCAAGGGGGTGGTCAGCAAGCCCTGCCGCGTGGTCGCGCCAATCAGCGTGAAGCGCGGCAAATCGATCCGCACGCTGCGCGCGCTTGGCCCCTCACCGATCATCAAATCGAGTGCGCGGTCCTCCATAGCCGGGTAGAGCACTTCCTCGACCGCCGGTTGCAGCCGGTGGATCTCGTCGATGAACAGCACGTCGCCATCTTCGAGATTGGTGAGCAGGGCGGCGAGATCGCCCGATTTGGCGATTACCGGGCCCGAGGTGGCGCGGAATCCAACGCCCATTTCGCGGGCGACAATCTGCGCCAGCGTGGTCTTGCCAAGGCCGGGGGGCCCGAAGAACAGCACATGATCGAGCGCATCGCCGCGCGCGCGGGCGGCGGCGATGAAGATGCGGAGGTTTTCTCGCGCCGCCTTCTGCCCGACGAAATCGTCGAGCGATTTCGGGCGAAGTGCCGCGTCGACGTCCTCGGCGGTGCGGGCGGGGGTGAGGAGGGGGTTATCGGTCATGGGCGAGCGCCGATGCACGTCACCCCATGCCATGCACCCCCAGCGTCGAGACAACGATCAACATTAAGGTAGTCGCTCATGAAATAACGGGTGCCGACGACGAGCAGGCCAACGCACAGCGAGATTAAGAGGCCAATTTTCATGTGTTTATTTCGAGTCACGACGTCACTGGTCCTCCCGCAACGCTCGTGCCACGTCGCGCGCTTGATGAATGATCCGGTCGATGATGACCGTGTCGCCCTCCACCCGATACAGGATGCGGTGCGGACGATATGACAAGGACCGCACCCCTTGCCCGAGTTCCACCCGCTCCTGACCCGCAAATGGCTGCTCGCGCAGAAGACGAAACAGGCGTCGGAAACCTTCAACATATGCCGCAGAAGCGGCGAGTCCGTGGTCACGAACCCCGACTTCACCGATCCGATCAAGGTCGCGACGCGCCCCCGCGCTGACGCGAAGCCTAACCATGCCGCCGATGAAGGTCCGCGATGATCTCGTCCAAAATGTCTTCAGGCTCAGCGTCCACTATCCCTGAATCGATCCCTTCCTGGATCAAAGCCTGGACCCGGCGAACGTCCGCGGCGTGTTCGTCCTGGTCGCGCCGGATCAAATCACGAAGAAACGCAGCGGAATCGGAAAACCCCTCGGCAGCGACGCGCGCATCGACATAGGCTTGAAGCTCGGTCGGCAGCGACAGGTTCAACGGGTCCATGTTCTCGTTATAGTCCATCACGCCGACAGCGTCCAGCGAGGTCACTTCGCCGCCTTGCGCAGGGCCAGCCGCACCAGCGCATCGAGCGTGGCACCGCCGCCCAATTCCTCCTCCGCCGCCGCTACGGCACCGCTGGCTTCGGCGGGGCGGAAGCCGAGGTTGAGCAGCGCCGACACCGCATCCGCGCCCGCACCGACCGGGGCGACCGTCACCCCCGCGCTGCCGATGGCGACGCCGCCGATCTTGTCCTTCAATTCGCGCACGATGCGTTCGGCGAGTTTTGGCCCCACGCCATTGGCGCGGGCGACCATCGCCTTGTCCTGCGCGGCGATCGCGCGCGACAGATCAGCGGGGTCGAGCGCCGACAGGATCGCCAGCGCGACGCGTGCGCCCACGCCCTGCACACCGGTCAACAAGCGGAACCAGTCACGCTCCGACGCGGTCGCGAAGCCGACCAGGCGGATAAAATCCTCGGCGACCAGCATCTCGGTATGCAGCATCACCGCCTCACCGACCGGGCCAATCGCGCTCAGCGTGCGCGACGAGCAGCCGACGAGATAGCCGACGCCGCCGACATCGACGACGGCATGATCGAGCCCGGTCGCATCCAGGCGGCCTTTGAGATGCGCGATCATCGCGACGGCGCGTTCATGGCCTGGGCGGTGCCAAAGCCGACGCGGAAGTCCACAAAGTCCACACTACGTCCCCCTCTTTTGCTCCCCCGCACGTTTTTACAGGGCGCGCGGCGGACGGCGACCGGGCCAGTGCGGAGCGGGAGGCGAAAGGAACGAGCACGCCCGGTACGTAACCGGAACAGGACGGGGTAGGAAAGCGAAATCGGGGGAAGCGCAATCAGGGGATGCGCCGCGCGCTCGCCAGATGGTGCGCATGGCAGATCGCCACCGCCAGCGCGTCCGCCGCATCGGGCCCGTCGATCTTCACGCCGGGCAGCAAGCGGCCGACCATCGCATGGACCTGCACCTTTTCAGCCCCCCCGACGCCGACTACCGCTTTCTTGATGAGCCGCGTGGCATATTCGCCGACCTCCAGCCCGGCGCGCGCACCCGCGCACAACACCACGCCGCGCGCCTGGCCGAGCTTCAGCGTCGATTGCGGGTTGGCGTTGACGAACACTTCCTCGACCGCGCACGCATCGGGCGCGTGATCGATCAGCAATGCGCTCAGCATCGCGTCGAGATGCGCGAGGCGGCGCGGGAGCGGGGCGGCGGTGTCGGTCTTGAGCTTGCCATTGGCGACATGGCTCAGCCGGTTGCCCTCGGCGCGGATCAAACCCCAGCCGGTAATGCCGAGACCTGGGTCGAGACCCAGGATCAGCATTGTTTTGGGCCTGCGCGAAGGCGCGAAGGCGCGAAACAAGGTTTGGTCCGCGCGGAGGCGTGGAGGCGCGGAGAAGAAAGGGGAGAAGCGGCGCTTGCGACGCGCGCGCCGTCACCCCGGGCTTGTCCCGGGGTCCACTGATTGCCGAGACCATCGGCCACAGGATAAGCGGCACGGTGGATGCCGGGGCGAGCCCGGCATGACGTAAGGAGAGGGCGTTTCAGCACGGGCAAGCCATGCCCTCCCCTGGCCCCTCCCGCAAGCGGGAGGGGAAAGACGGTCATCCGAGCTTTTCCATAATCGCGTCGGACACTTCGTAATTGCCCCACACGGTCTGCACATCGTCATCGTCGTCGAGCGCGTCGATCAGCTTGAACAGCGTCTCGGCATCTTCCTCGCCGACTTCCACCATCGTCTGCGGACGCCAGGCGAGCTTGGCACCCTCGGGTTCGCCGAGCACCGGGGTAAGCGCTGTAACGACTTCGTGAAGCTGGTCGCTCGCGGTCCAGATCTCGTGGCCGTCCTCGCTCGACGCCACGTCCTCCGCCCCGGCTTCGAGCGCGGCCTCGAACACGGTTTCGGAATCGCCAGCACTTGCCGGATAGTTGATCAGCCCCATCCGGTCGAATGCGTGGCTGACCGAGCCCGACGCCCCCATGTTGCCGCCGTTGCGCGTCATCCCGATGCGCACGTTGGTGGCGGTGCGGTTGCGGTTGTCGGTCAGCGCCTCGATAATGAGCGAAACGCCGCCGGGGCCGAAGCCTTCATAGCGGATTTCCTCATAATTCTCGGTATCGCCCTTCGATGCCTTGTCGACCGCGCGCTGAATATTGTCCTTGGGCATCGACTGCGCCTTGGCGGCGTTGATCGCCATGCGCAGGCGCGGGTTCATGTCCGGATCGGGCAGGCCCATCTTGGCCGCCACGGTGATTTCGCGGCTGAGCTTGGAAAACATGCCCGAGCGCTTCTTATCCTGCGCGCCCTTGCGGTACATGATGTTCTTATATTTGGAATGGCCTGCCATTATGTCCTCGATCGCGAATGTCGCGCCATACTCGGTCGTCGTTCGGTTCGGCAACCCTTGCCATCCGCAACGGTTTGTAACGGGACGATCATATGTCGAAAGAAAAAGAGCGCAATCGCACCATACACCTCATCAGGATCTTGATTGGGGACGTCATTGCGGCACGCGAGCGCCTCAACCTTGCCGACACACAGACCGCCCG
>Ga0172379_10007491_pt1 | contig 14159 bp, 15 predicted proteins | sample GrowelOW334metaG_FD_119756 | JGI IMG/M metagenome (GOLD analysis project Ga0172379, IMG submission 119756) | Groundwater microbial communities from an aquifer near a municipal landfill in Southern Ontario, Canada - Groundwater well OW334 metaG | ecosystem: Environmental > Aquatic > Deep... | reverse complement strand
CTGGCTACAAAGAAATGGCCGTCATCTCCGGCATCGGCGTCCGCGGTTACTATAGAAAACTAGGTTACCGCTTGGTCAAAACCTATATGGTTAAAGATCTGTAATTTATAATTTATAATTTAAAATTTATAATTTTTAATTTTTATAAGTTGCTTATTTAACCGCTTTTTGCTAAATTAAAGTTAGATTTTAATAAAAAATCATATGGAAAAATATACACCGGAAAATCCCGCGCTTTATCAGGAAAAAATAATCAATCAATTGGAAGAAGAGGTCAAAGCTCTTTTTCATAATGAAAGCAGTGGCCACGATATTTATCATTTAAAACGGACCATGAATAGCGCTCTGACAATTCAAGAAAAAGAAGGTGGCGATAGATTAGTTATTGCTGTAGCTGCTTTTTTACATGACATTCATCGCATAATGCAAAATGAAAACGGAAAATATTGTTTGCCAAAAGATTCTTTGCTAAAAATTAAAGAGCTTATTGATAAAACAGATTTGACCGCAGAGCAAAAAGAAAAAGTTCTCCATTGCATCGAATATCACGAAGAATACAATTTTTCTCAAACTGGTAAAACCGTAGAAGATATTGAAACATTAATTTTGCAAGACGCTGATAATTTAGATGCAATGGGCGCAATTGGTATTGGCAGAACTTTTGCTTTCAGCGGATCACATAATGTTACCATGTGGGTTCCGGAAAAACCTTTTGATAGAGCCGTGTTTGATGAATCAGAAAAAGACCCCTCAACCATCCACCATTTTTATAGTAAACTATTAAAATTAAAGGAAAGCATGAATACGGAAACCGCCAAAAAGATGGCTGACGAAAGACATAAATTTATGGAATCATTTCTTCAAGAATTTTTCGCAGAGTGGAATGGAGAAAGATAATGATTAAAATTATATAAATCTAAAATTTTCGCTAATTGCTTATTTAACCGCTTTTTGCTAAATTAAAAATGGATTTCAATAAATAAGCTAACATAATAACCAACTGAATAAAATTGCATAAAAAATTTTAATAAACATTTAAATTTCATGAAAATCACAATCTGCGGAAGCCAAACATTTTGTAAAGAAATGGAAGGCGCCCGGAAATATTTAGAAGAGAAAGGTCACAACGTATATACGCCAGAACTACTTGTGACAGAAGAATGGTTTCAAGAAAAAAATAGCAAAGAAGAATTATTAAAGATGAAACCAATTTGGACTAAATCGCATTTTTCAAAGATTCAAAATTCTGATGCGATCTTGATTCTAAACAACACCAAAAATGACATTCCGGGTTATTTTGGCTCAAATACCCTAATGGAGCTTTCTGTGGCCTTTTTCTTAAACAAAAGAATATTCTTATTAAATCCAATCAACGACTCCCACCCTCACTTTGAAGAATTAGCCGGGATGGACACAATAATCCTTAACGGAAATTTAGATATTATTCAATAAGAAATTTTTGTGCAACATTGCATATATAAATCATTATTTACCCTTAAAACCACTTAACATAAACCACGATGCAATTAAAAAATACCGACCCAAAAATCAGCGAACTTTTACAAGCCGAGCTTAATCGTCAACAAACGACCTTGGAACTTATTCCTTCGGAAAATTTTGTTTCTTTGAGCGTTTTGGAAGCGCTGGGCTCGATTGGAACAAATAAATATTCCGAGGGGTATCCTGGGAAAAGATATTATGGTGGCAATGAATTCATTGATCAGCTGGAAAATTTGGCTCGTGACCGTGCAAAATTGCTGTTTGGGGTGGATCATGCCAATGTTCAGCCATATTCAGGCTCACCAGCTAATCAGGCCGCCATAATGGCTTTAATGAAGCCAGGAGAGACACTAATGGGTCTAAACCTCTTGTTTGGTGGACATTTAACTCATGGCTGGAAAGTTAATTTTTCTGGTACTTATTATAACGCTGTTCAATATCAAACTGGTCCAGATGGACTACTTGATTATGACGTTTTAGAAAAACAGGTAAAAGAAGTTCGACCGAAAGTTATTTTCTGCGGCGCTACTGCCTATCCCCGACTTTATAATTATCCACGCTTAGCCGAGATCGCTCATAGCGTTGATGCTTATTTTGTAGCCGACATTGCTCATGAAGCAGGGCTGATTGCGGGCAAAGCTATTCCTTCGCCAGTCGGTTTTGCAGATGTGGTTACCATGACCACTCACAAAACTTTGCGCGGGCCAAGAGGCGCGATGATTCTGTGTAATGGTGAGCCTTCAAATCCTTTAAAGCCACTTGATAAAGAAGCTGATCCACGAAAAAATTTACCAACCTTAATTGACCGCGCTGTTTTCCCTGGTTTACAAGGCGGTCCACATAATCATACCACTGCCGCAATTGCCGTAGCCTTGGGCGAAGCTTTGAAACCGGAATTCCAAGATTATGCCAAGCAAATTTTATTGAACGCTAAGGCTTTAAGTACAGCTTTATTAAATAACGGCTTAGAACTCGTAACCGGTGGCACTGATAATCATTTAATGATCATTAATTTAACCTCATTAAAAATCGGCGGACGAGTTGCTGAAGATCTTTTGGGCTCAGCCGGCTTAACTGCCAATAAAAATACTATTCCATTTGATACGGCGAAGCCTTACGATCCATCAGGACTTCGTCTCGGCACGCCAGCTCTGACCACCCGCGGTTTGAAAGAAAATGATTTTACCATCATCGGCGAATTAATCGCCAACCTCTTAAAAAATTCCGCCTCGGAAGAAATTTTAGCCAAAACAAAAACGGCCGTTAAAGATCTCGCCGACCGCTTCCCTCTTTATCCTGATTTGAGATATTAAATCTATAGAAATTAATTTATAATTTAAAATTTATAATTTAAAATTCTAGAATAGCTTGTTCTGCCAATTGTTGGCTTTGCCTAATGATTTCACTTTGAAAATTTTCTCCAAATTCAATACTTTTAAACCTTGTGACTTGTGACAATAAACTTGTAACTGGTTGTTTTTTATTCCTTTGATATCGATTTCCAATTTTCCCCGTTCTTCGTTGTCGGTTTTCAGATATTCGATTTCCAATTTATCGCCTGTCCTGTAAGCGGCGGCTATTTGCTCGGTAACCGTCGGCGAACTGGCCCAAGAAACTGGAATTGGAGTTTTCTTACCGCTTTGCTCATACCAGAGATTACCATGACGCTGTCCATATTCATAAACTTCTTTAGTTACCCTAACGTCATCCAAACAATACTTGGCTAATTTGTCCCATTCGTTATTTTTGTAATACCAAATGGCATCGAGACCCGAACCAGACTTCCCTTCTCCGAGCGTACTCATCGCTACGGATTCTAATTTCAAACGATGACCAAGTCGATTAGTAATTTCTTCCAAAATATCAGTGTGCGGCAAACTTTTTAAATCGAGTTTTAAATACGGTTGCAAAACAGCAAAATCAAAATATTTACTATTAAAACCAATAATCATCTCGGCGTTTTTTAACCATTCTTCTAATTCGGCAAACTCTTCCTCTCGAAACGCTTTAAATTTCTTGCGCTGATAAGAATAGACGCCACACAAAGAAACTTCTAGAAGTTCTAAGTGTTCACGACTACCAATCTCATCAAAACTTTTTTTAGTTTCCAGATCTAAAACTATAATATCGCCCATATAATTTTTCTAAATATTTGCAAGGAACAGGCGCGCCTATTCCTTATGTGATAATGTTGATATTTTAACATAAAAACTCACCAAAAACAAAACCCCGCTTCTTTTAGAAGCGGGGTAATAAAAATCTCAAACTTACTTTACTCAATGGTTTTACTACCAATACAATAGCTAGTTGTAGTATCGCAAGCAGCTGGATCAGTTAAAGCTGATGTTTCAATTATGCAATCACCATCGGCTACACCAGATGTTTGCACGCCCGGAGTAGGAGGGGTATTTTCTAAAGTAGTATGAATCATATACGTATCACCTAAACCACAGATAGTATAGGTGCCGTCACCAGGATCAGTTGGTAAACCGCTGGCTAAATAAGGAGTTAATAAAGTTGAAATACCTGCCCAACCAGTATCCACAGTTTTAATTTGGGTGATGATAGCTGAAATATCGTCATTAGTTTCAGCTTTATAAAGTTCGATGGCTGTTTGGATGGCCTTGACATCCGAAATTCTCTTGGCATCTCTCGCTTTACCACGGGCATTGTTCAAAGACACGACCGCAAGCGTGGAGAGCAAACCGATGATGGCAATAACCACCAACAGTTCAATAAGGGTAAAACCTTTTTTGTTGCTCATAGTTTTGTTTGTTAATTAATATTTTAAAAATCTAACTTAAACGCCCTAATTAAAGCGCATCAACTGGCGCCTTACTGCCAGCACAATAATTAACTCCGCCATCACAAACCGGTGCTGTTCCTCCATCTACTGAGTTTATACAAGTCTCATTATCCCACGCTGCTCCAGTATCAAGACCTGCGGCAGGCGGAACATTTTCCAAGGTAGCAGCCACGACGTAATTCGTCTTACTACCATCAATACAAAAAGTATAGGCATAGTCCACGCCATTAGATGGATCAATTGGCATTCCGGCTGGTAAATAAAGAGCCAAAGGTTTATCACTCGCATTAGCATAATTTGCCCAGGTTATTTGGTTCGGCTCTGGTAATAAATCATTATTTTCAGACTTATAAAATTCTAAGGCCGTTTGAATGACCTTGACATCCGAAATTCTTCTAGCATCTCTCGCTTTACCACGGGCATTGTTTAAAGACACGACCGCAAGCGTGGAGAGCAAACCGATGATGGCAATAACCACCAACAGTTCAATAAGGGTGAAACCTCTTTTATTTCTCATAGTTTTTAATATTTAATTTAAGATATTTTCAAACTTTATTTTAATTCTTCTTGTGTTTTTAAAAAGATTCGACCTTTTATTTTAAAAACACTTTTAATTTATAAATTGCTTATAAACGCCCAATACAAAAGTCGGTCGCTGTTTTACATTTTACATCACTTCCTTCAACTAACCCCGCGATATTCACACACTGCCCCACGCCATAAGAAACAATATCTCCAACCACGCCAGATGACATTTGCGGATCTTCTTCCAGATCGGCGCGTAATAAATAGAAATCAGTTTCTGGATTAACACAATAAACATAGCTCTTCTCTGCTTCAATTATTCCGCCAGATCCAACTTTCGTCCTACGAGGATCAGGATCAATTGGCGTTCCGGACGGCAAATAAATATCATCGCCAGTGCTTAATTTACCAAGCGTAGTCAACCAATCAGTATCAATACTCGGCGAATAATCATTATGATCGAAGCGATATAATTCAATCGCGGTCCGCACAATACTCAGGTCATACATTCGCTTGGAGTCACGCGCTTTACCTCGAGCATTATTTAAAGACACAACTGCAAGGGTGGAAAGCAAACCAATAATGGAAATAGTTACCAATAATTCTATTAAAGTAAAACCACGGCGTTTATTGCCGCTTCTTGATTTTAATGGACTAAAATAAACTTTAAAATAAGTTATTAACAACCTCATTGTGTTATTATAGCACATTTTTTTTAAAAAATCAATCTCATTAATTTAAAAAGAATTAGCTAATTGATACATCGGCATAATAATAGACGCCACCATGCCTCCGACTGCTACGCCGATTACCACCATAATGAACGGCTCTAATAAATGCGTCATATTAGCTACCATGTTTTCTATCTCCCGCGCATAAAAAGAATTTATTTTATCCAAAATAGTATCCAGTCGTCCGGTTTTTTCACCGACAGATAACATTTGAGAAATTAATTTTGGCACCAAATCAGATTTATTAAAAACGACCGCAATTGAATTACCATCTTCAACTTCTTTGACGGTTTGATCAATAAGATCAGAATAAATTTTATTACCAACCACTTCAGAAACAATTTTTAAGCTCTCTGCTAAGGCCACGCCGCCTTTTACCAAAGTAGAAAGAGATTGAGTGAGGCGCACCAAATAAATCATTTGAAAAAGCTTGCCAAATACTGGTAAACGAAGTTTTAATGAATCAAATCTTCTGCGACCAACTGGCGTGCTAATAATAAAACGAAAAAGGAAAAAGAGGCCACCAACAATAATGGCAAGTAGCCACCAGTAAAATCGCAAACTATCACTAATAAAGACTAAAATTCTGGTGCTCACCGGCAAAGCAGTGCCGGAAGAAGTAAGCATGCCAGTTAACTGAGGAATAACAAAGATCATCATAGCAATACCGACGACTACCAAGCCGGAAATAATAAAAATAGGATAAATCATGGCGCCTTTGATTTTGGACACCAAATCATAATCTCTTTCCTCTTGATCGGCCAAGTATTCCAAAACTTCGTCCAACTTGCCGCTGGTTTCTCCGGACTTTACCATGCTGATAAAAAAGGAAGAAAAAACTTTAGGATGACCAGACAAGGCTTGAGAAAACTTAACGCCGCCCTCCACTTCTCCGGCGACCTCGGTCATGACTTTTTTTAAAGAAGGATTGTCGGTCTGTTGAACGATAATTTTTAAAGCTTGCACCAAAGTTAAATTAGCGGAAATCATAACCGCGAGCTGACGAGTTAAAATCACCACCTCTTTACGATTTATTCTCTTTTTGAAAAACAAAAAGCTTGTTTCTTTTTTGGTTTTAACTTGCGACTCCGCCAAATATTCCAAAAAAATAATTTCTAAGTTGCGGTCGCGCAATAACAAAACAGCCTCGTCTTCACCAGGAGCGTCAACGGTTCCTTGAAATATCTGGCCCTTATTATCTTTTGCTTTATAACTATATTGAGGCATGTTTTTTTAAATTTACCAAGAAGTTTTATGTAAATTGATTTCCATTGCTTTGCTATCACTGGCATTTTCTATAGCCACGGCCAGTGAAATTTTGCCGTGCGCGGCTAAATCAACCAATGATTTATCCAAACTCACCATTCCGTCCGCCTTGGAAGTTTGGATGATACTTGTCAACTTGGCAAAGCTGCCTTCGGCAATCAAAGCTTTAACCGATGGCGTGTTAGTAAGAATTTCCAAAGCAACAGTCAAGCCACCATCAGCAGTCGGCAGTAAACGCTGTACAACAATTCCTTGTAAAAAATTAGCTAAAACATTTCTAACCCATGGCACCTTAGCATCGGTAAAATCACTGATCAGGCCAGATAAAGCCGTAATAGCTGATGAATAATTTAAAATCGCAATTACCAAGCGACCAGACTCGGCTAATTCAAAAAGTATTTCTAAAGTAGCCACATTGTCGATCTTAGAAACGGCCACCACATTCACGTCTTCCTCTCTAATCATTTCCAGGGCTGTTTGATGGCTTTCAACATCAACCCCAACTTCTCGTTGTTCGATAATACTTTTATTGTTAACGAATAAATATTCGATCGGCTCTTCTAAATACAAAATTCTTTCGGCCCTGGTCTGATTGATTGTTTCAAGAATCGCGTTCATCGTAGCGGTTCGACCAGAGTTAAAAGGCCCAGTAACAAAAATAATGCCCTGATGAGCGTTGGCCAAGTTTTCAACTGCCGGTGGCAAACCTAATTCTTTAATGGTTTTAATTTGTTGATTAACCGCTTTCAGGGCAATCGCAAAATAACCTTTTTGCTGAAAGATATTGACGCGAAAACGAATTTTATCTTGCCAAGAATAAATATAAACAATCTCTTTCTTGTTGTCTAAAATCGGTTTCTTTTCTTTAGGCAACAAAAAATCAACTAAACCAGTCATCATTTCCGGCGTAATCAAACCATCTTCCTCAATAGCCACTAATTTACTTTTAATTCTGACAAAAGGATAGCTACCAACTGCCAGGTGAATATCGGTAAATCCCCGCTCGGTCGCATTATTTAAAATTTTAGTCAAAATATTTATTTCTTCTCCGGCCATACTTTACCCTGTTAGATATTTTAAAAATTAAAAATTCTCCAAAGTTTTTCTTACTCGAGCAATCACTTCCGAAGGCACAAAATGAGCTTTAATCAGATAATCAATAGCTCCCAAAGCAAAACATTTATTAATCTGCTGCTGATCACCAACATTACTTAAAACAATTACCGGGATATCTTTAACATCCGCATCCTTCTTTAATTCGGCCAACACCGTTAAACCGTCTTTTTTGGGCAGCATAATATCCAATAAAATAACGTCGGGTTTAATTTTTTTAGCCAGACGAAAGCCTTTATCACCATCATCAGCTTCGAACACTTCGAAACCTTCCAAATCAAGCTTAGTAGCATACATCTGTAATAAAAAACTGTCGTCTTCGACCAATAAAATTTTAAATTTATCGGACATATTCTTATTCTTCGGTCTTAATAGCGCGTAAAATTTCTTCAGCTGTCGTTAAGCCGAGCAAAACCTTCATCCAGCCGTCAGAAGCGATCGTTAAAAATTTTTGTTCCTTTAATTCCGCCTCTACTTCCGCTTGAGGAAAATGCCTACTGATAATATCTCTCATTTTCGGAGAAATATTTAAAACCTCGGAAATACAAATTCTACCTTTATAGCCGGTGTTACCGCACTTGGCACAGCCAGCGCCGCGATAAACTATTAAATCCTTGTTTTCTTTAACTCCAGGATACATTGCTTCGGGCTGAATCTTTTTCAATTGTTCTTCAATTTCCATTTTAATATCCGCCGGCAAATCGGTTTGTTGTTTACAATCAACGCAAATCTTTCTCACTAAACGTTGAGATAAGATCATATTTAAGGTAGAAGACAATAAAAATGGTTCTGTGCCCATATCCATTAGGCGCGGCACTGTGCCGATCGCGTCGTTGGTATGCAAAGTAGACAAAACAAAGTGTCCGGTTAAGGCCGCATGAACTGCAAGCTCGGCTGTTTCCTGATCACGAATTTCTCCAACCATGATTACATTAGGATCTTGACGAAGCAATGCTCTAAGACCGGTTGCAAAAGTAAAACCGATTTCCGGTCTGATTTGAGACTGATTGACGCCCAACACATGATATTCTACCGGATCTTCCAAAGTAGAGATATTAACGCCTTCTTTATTTAATTGATACAATGCACAAAATAAAGTAGTTGATTTACCGCTACCGGTTGGACCGGTAACCAGAAACATGCCATTAGGTTTACGCATATTTCTCTGAATCACTTCAATTTGTAAACCCATAAAACCGAGCTGCTCAAAAGTCGGGGCTTTGTCCGGCGAACGTAAAATTCTCATTACCACCTTTTCCTGATTGATTAAGGGAATAACCGAAACACGAAAATCCACGTCCGAATTATTGATACTTAAACGCAGACGACCATCCTGAGGAATACGAGTCTCATCGATTTTTAAATTGGAAATAACTTTAACACGAGACACCAAGGCGGCATGAACATAAATCGGCATCACGATCGAGGTGTGCAAAATACCGTCAATTCGATAACGCACCCGACTCTTATCTCCAAATGGCTCAATATGAATATCCGAAGCGCCACCGTCAATCGCGTGACGTAAAATAACGGAAATCATTTTGGAAACCGGCGCAGTTTTGATCATATCATCCATCGGTAATTCCTGTTCTGCATCAATCGATGGAGTCAATGCTTCGGGAGCAAATTTTTCCTGAGCAACGTCCAGGGCCTCGCTTACCTGCTCGTTTAAGCTGTCATAACTTTTATAGCCTGAAGTAAAGCTGGCTTTGGAGATTATAAAATAACGAACTTTAAAATTTTTCTTTCGCGCTAAAAATTCCACCGCCTCAACCGCTTTATAATTCAAAGGGTTTACCAAGCCTACATCCAAAACATTTCCTTCTTTATTAAAAATCAACATTTCATAATTTCCAGCCAAATCCTGAGGTAAAATACGTAAAATGTCGCCAGTTAAAACCTTGCCCTCTAAATTCATGTAAGGAATACTAAAAACCTTGCCTCTGGCTTTTGCCAAGGCCTCAGCCGAAACAAAACCGTCAGTTTCCAAAGAGAGCAAAACTTCATCCGGAGATTCTTCTGTTTTTTTTAGATACTCCAAATAACGATCTTCTTTAAGCTGACCACTATTTTTTAATTCGGTTAAAATTTCTCTAGTGTTATCCAACATATAAATTAACGGTTGATTTTAATCGGTGTTAATAATTTATCCGGCGGCGTATTGATTAAGAATGGATTGGTTTTGCCGATATTTCCGATATTAATTGGCAAAACAATCGGCTGACGAGCGTTGACCAAAAAAACATTGCTAAAAATTTCTTTAGGAAAGGTTTCGATCAGATTATCAACTCTATCAATTGAAGCGGTGTATTTTGTAATCTGTTCGGAAGTTATACTATTTTGAGCTGAAGCATTGTTATAGAAAAAAATAATTACACCGGTTAAAGAGCCCAGGCATAAACCTAAAAAAATATAAGGCCAAACTGTTATTTTCTTTTCTTTAAAAATAAAATTCTTTTCCATAAATTAAAAATTATTCTTTGTCTTTAGCCGGAGCTGTCTGATCGGCTAAATAATAGGTTTTTAAATTTAAAAGATAACCACCGGATGTTCCCTCATTAGTAGAAAAGCTGACGGAATTAACATCCAACAAGCGAACATTTTTTTCTATGTTATCCAATAAAACTTTAAAAGAAGCATAATCACCACCGGAAAGCGTCAGGGTAATATTTAAAAGGCGCAAATTTGTTCCCTGAGTCGTAGCGCTGGTCGACGCTTTTTTATCAAACCCACCCATTGATTCAGTAATGCCTAAATTACCTATAAAAAATCCGGACTTTTTTGTTAAGGCGTCTAATTGAGCGATTAATTCCGGAACATTTGCTTGAGTGGGTAAAATTTGACGCAATAATTCCATCGAACGACTATTTTGACTTTCAACTTGCGCCGCCAAGCTCTCCAAATCATTAATTTTAGTATTATATTGAGCCAGTAACTCCAGTTCTTTGGCTTTGGCTGGTAAAAATTCTTTGGTTATTTGACGCGCCTTATTTATCTCCGGCAAAACTAAAAAATAGACGCCGGCAATAACTATGATCAGAAAAATCAAGCTCCGACCGAGCCAAGAAAACTTGTTTAAAAAGATATTAAATTTAATTTTCTTTTTTTTATCGACTTCCATATTTAAAATTACTACTGTTTGATAAAATAAGCTTCCGGGAGAAAAAATAAACTGACGGTAAAATTAACTTTCCCCGTATTAGCGTCGCCAGCCAATGCAGAAAAACTAACTTTACTTACGGTATCGGAAAATTTTTGGTATGCCAAATATTGCCTGGCAACGGCTAAATAATTTTCAGCGCTGGCCGATAAAGTGATTGATCCCTCAATTGAAGCGTTAATACTGCTATAATAAACTTCCGGGATGGTCATTTTTTCCAGCTGTTTAAAAATATTGCTCCAATAAATGTGTTTGCTTAAAATAACCTGAACAGCATCGACATTTTTTCGCCACTCGGCCCATTTGTCTTCCTGCTGCTTCAGCTTGTTATAACGCTGCTCACTATTACTTAAAGCCGAGGTGGCCTGTTCTTCCTGATTAATCAATCTCTGACCATAAAACTTGGCACCAAAATATAAAACCGCCACCAATAACAAGCTCAAAAAGAATGTCAGCCAGAAACGATTGTAAATCTTTTTATTTGGCAATAAATTCTGATCTTCCGAGATTAAATTTACATCCATGATCGCCGCTCCGGTCGCTAAATTACTTCCAAGTAACTTGGTTTTTTTATTTGTCGTAAAAAATTTCAATACCCTGTCAAACCAGCCAAGGATAGTTGAATTTGTAACCGGCAACTCAGGCTTGGTTAAATTATTTTTATTGACGACAGAATTTGTTATGACTGGATTGGTTTTAACTGGGGCGGGCGCTAATTTTCTTTCTGGTAATGGAGCAGGAGTTGGTTTAGGGTTGATTAGTGGCGGCGTTGGAATTATTGGGCTAGTTGGTTTATTTATTTCAATTGTCGGCGCCGCCGAAGCAGTAATAATTGGCTTTTCCGGAAAAGAAAAATCACTCGCCGGAGCGTTGGTGATTTCTTTCAAAATTTTTTCCTCTTCTTCTTTGAATTCCGGAGGCAATAAATTTATATCCGCCATATTTTTAAACTCTCTCTTAAACAAAATATATCATAAAAAATGCCTAGTGTATATCACGCATTGCTAGGCCGATAGCGACTGATAAGCGTGAACCGATTTCATCCAATGCCGGTTTTAATTCTTGAGGATAAACCACTCTATCCCAAGGATTACCAATAACCGTCGGCTTATTAAAAAGCTCCTGAAAATAACGATCCAGGTTAGGCAATAAAGCCGAACCACCGGATAAAATTATTTTTTCCACCACTTGATTTTCTTGAGACTGATAAAGATCCAAAACGTACTTAATTTCATTGATAATCGGGGCTAAAGCCGCAGAAATTGTTTTATTAACCCCGGTCGAGGCCCCACCTGGCATCCGCTCTCCTAACCCAAAATCACGCTTAAATTGCTCTGCCCGATCCATGTCTATTTTTAAACTGTCGGCAATTGCTCGACTGATATTTAAACCACCAATATCAATGCTGCGATTTAAAATCGGAATAGCTTGTTTGATTACGCAAATATCCGAAGTAATCGAACCAATATCTACAATTAAAACAGTGCTTTGATCCAAACCGATTAAAGAGCGGGCCAAAGCAAAAGATTCGGTTTCCAGGCTCATCAATTTTAAACCGGCCGCTTTAAATATTTTAAGATAACGATTAACCAAATTTTGCGGCGCAGCTGTTACCAAAACCCTTAAACTTTGTTCTTTTTTATTAAGTGTTAATAAATTATTTGGTTTAGGATTATCATTTTTCCCAAAATCAAAAGGCTTAAAACGTTTTTTAGAAGTTTCATCATCGAGATCTAAATTTTTATAACTATTAGCTACTGGAACTTCAGCACCAGAACCGTCTTTAATGATTTTCCAATCCAGGGCCATTTCTTCCAGTGGTAAAGGTACGTATTTTTTCGCCTCCCAACGAACCGCACCAGCTAAATCCTTTTCCGGCATAGCCGGTAAACTGATAATTGAGTTAAAAACGGAAAAAGTCGGCAAAGCGGCGATCGCCATTTGGGTTTTTACGCCTGATTTTTCCACTAATTTACGCAAAGAAAAAGCGATTTTTTGCTGCGCTTCCTCCGATTTGCTATTGATAATATCCGAAAAAATATCAATGTAACCATAAGTAACAAGTTTCGGCTTACCGCTCCATACCTCCAACTCAACCAATTTGATGCTGGCGGTGCCAATATCGACTCCCAAAAAACTTTCTTTTGTTTTAAAAAAACCCATAAAATGCCATTTTTATTTTAAAAACCGAGAATAATTTATTTTCTCATCTTGAAAAAACAGAAACAACAAAAAATATCCTATCCACTCGCTATATTATAACAGAAAATTAAAAAAACAGAAAGTGCACAAGAAAAATTATAAATTTTAAATTATAAATTAAATACACTTTCATCAAAAAAAGACGCAAAATTTTGCGTCTTAACAAATCACAAATCACTAATCACCAATTTACCTCGCCGTAGCTTCAGCGAAGGCGGGCAACAAAACTATTGACTACTTGACGGCGCCTCTCTGATTAATGGCAATCCCCGACTAATATCTTCCATGCCAGGAGGAGTATTTACGGCAGCGCGACCGTCGTAAATTATTTTCTCGGCTGGTTCTTTTAATTCTTTATAAGTTCTTTCAAAAACAAATTTTCTGGCCATGATTGCACCCGATACCACCAATTGTCTCGGAGCTTGAATATCATTACCGGTTTTGAATTGACCGCAATGATCAGCTGGACAATTTATTCCGCTCTTGCCGAGCACCACGAAGACACCGACTAAATTTTGTACGGATGGATTAACAATGACGTCGCCCCTGACTATCCAAACTACCGAAGCTAAATTTTCTATTTTGCCGGTAACCGGACTGTCGGTGTAATAAATATTATTATTAATCGTTAAATCTCCGTCGATCACAATAGTTCCGGCGCCGGACGAATCAAGATCAAAAGCATGAGTAAAAGTAACAGCATTATCAATACTGACGCCCTCGGGATTTTTAAAATGATAAACTTTACCGGCAAGTGGTGTTGGTAATTTGCCTGAAATTTCGCTGGAATTTTCATCAACGATTTCTTGGCCATTGAGTAAACGCTTGAAATCAACAGTACCTAAAATAGTTTTAT
>Ga0172379_10007490_pt1 | contig 14160 bp, 14 predicted proteins | sample GrowelOW334metaG_FD_119756 | JGI IMG/M metagenome (GOLD analysis project Ga0172379, IMG submission 119756) | Groundwater microbial communities from an aquifer near a municipal landfill in Southern Ontario, Canada - Groundwater well OW334 metaG | ecosystem: Environmental > Aquatic > Deep... | reverse complement strand
GCTAGGTCAATTTTATTTATTTTATCAATAGGCCAAGTGGGAGCTGACTTTTCAATAATTTTATTAAGTTTCTTTGTTTCTTTGATTATGTTTTTTGCAATTTCCGGAAGATCTTTTTGATGAGTAAAACTTTCGGCAAACAAACTCTTGACTGCATTTCTTCGTCTTAAATGTCTTGGATCTGTTGCTGTTTTCATTAACTTTAAGTTTAACAAATTAAAGGTTTAAATGTAACTCTTATTTATTTTTAAAATAAATTTGATATAATTCGTCTTTCTATGGAAAGAAGTACAAAAAGAAGTACAAAAATTAAGGACCTAATTAAGCCTACATGTTTTTTCCTATTTGGAATTCCTGGATATAGTGGTTCTGGAGAATGTATGTATCCAGAAAAGAAAACATGTGCAGGCTGTTGGGTAAACACGAGAAGATTTTCTGTTAACTTTCAAGACAATTCTTCTAGCTCTGTAAATAGGATAAACACAAAATCAAGAAGAAAGTAACTCACTTACTGTGTAGTTGTTAATTTTATTTATATGCTCCACAGTGTGGACATGATTTATGAGGTTCTTTCAATTTTCCACAGGAAGCGCATTTTGAAATAGCCAAAATAGAAGCTTTAAATGTGCTTCTTCTTCTAGTTGTCCTTCCGTGACTGTGTTTTTTCTTTGGTAATGGTGCCATGGTGCAATTATAAGCAAAGCTTGCGATCTTTACAAGATTGTAATTTATATTTTAAAATTAGCGACAGCTTCCGAAGCTGTTTTAATAAGTTTTGTATCAGACCAATCGGCGATTTTAAGATTTCCAAAACCACTTTGTTTTATTCCCAAGACATCTCCAGCGCCACGAAGTTTCAAATCAAGTTCAGCAAGCTCAAACCCTGACGTTGTTTTTGTTAGTGCAGTTAATCTATTCGTTGCTTTCTCTGAATCATTTTCAGTGAAGAGTAGACAGTATGATTCTTTTTTACCTCTTCCTACCCTACCTCTTAATTGATGAAGTTGTGCAAGCCCAAACCTGTCTGATCCTTCAATAACCATAATAGTTGCATTGGGAACATCAATTCCCACTTCAACCACTGGAGTTGAAACAAGAATATCAATTTCTTTATTTTTAAATCTAGTTAAGACACCATTTTTTTCTTTCTCTTTCATCTTTCCGTAAAGAAGTCCTAGTTTAAATTTATTAAAAACCAATTTTAAGTTTTCAAATTCTTTTTTTACAGATTTTATGTCTTTTAAGGTTTCACTTTCAGATTCTTCAACAAGTGGACAGATAACAAACATTTGTGACTTAAAATTAATAATTTGTGATTTACACCATTCATATGCCTTGTTACGTTTCATGTTTGGTACTAACCAAGTCTTAATTTTTGTTCTTCCACTTGGAATTTCAGAAAGGATTGAAAGATCCATGTCTGCAAATAGAGTTTGTGCTATTGTTCTGGGGATTGGCGTTGCTGTCATTGTGAGGGTGTGGGGATTAATTTTTTTCAAAAATTCTATTTGTTTAACACCAAATTTATGTTGTTCATCAATTATTACAAGTCCTACTTTATCAAAAATGTCGGTTTTATTAATTAGTGCATGAGTTCCTATAAAAATATCACTCCTACCGACATCTTTTTTAATTTGTGTTCCTGTAATTAATGTTGTCCTTACTTTTAAAGTTTTAAGTAGACTGTTTATTGTTTCGTAATGTTGGTTGGCAAGAATTTGAGTAGGTGCCAAGAACACAACTTGATATCCATTTTCAATTACTGTTAATGCGGAAGCTAAAGCAACTACTGTTTTTCCACTTCCGACATCTCCTTGTAGGAGTCTATTCATTGGAACAGCTCTTTTTAAATCATCTAGAATTTCATCAATCACTTTTTCTTGAGAGTTTGTTAATTTAAATGGTAAAGAAGAAATAAAATTATTAATAGTTAATTGGTTAATATTTAAGGCAATGCCCTTCTTTTTTAATAATTTCTTTTTTCTTTCTCTAGACTTTACTAAAAGATCAAAAAATTCATTGAAAGCTAAACGCTGTTTTGCCCTTTGGGAATCTTCTAAAGATTGAGGGAAATGAACTTTTTTAACCGCTTCGTTATATGAAAGCATCCCTCTTTTATCCTTTATAAATTCATCAAAACTTACTCTGTCTAATGCATATTTAATTCTTGCTTTTAGCCATTTATTTGATAACCCAGAAGTTGCAGGGTAAACACCCACAATCTTTCCGGTGTGAACCGTTTCATGTCTTTCATCAATTTTTTCATATTGAGGTGAGAAAAAAGCTAATGTACGATTAAACCATGAAGGTTCTCCTGAAACTGCAATCTTGGTATTAGGAAAAAGAATTTTAGTTAAAAAAGGTTGAGAGAACCAAGCAATGGTAATTTTACCTGTCTCATCCTCGATTTGACCTATTTGCATTAGTCTTCCAGATTTTGTTGCTTGGTTTTTAATGGAAGTTATGTTTCCTATTACCGTTACCACTTCTCCCATTTTTATGTCTTTGATTTTTGTAATTTTGCTAAAATCTAAATACCTATGAGGTATGTGATGAAGCAAATCTGAAATAGTTAAGATGCCAAGCTTTTTAAGTTTATTTTCATAAGTTGGCCCAACGAAAGGTAAGTTGGATACAGAGTCAGTTAATTCCATTTACAAGTATGCGATAAAAGGCAGTACAGAACCTGCTAAAAGCGCAAGACCTGCAATAATTATTACTACTTTAAAAATTCTTTTTTGTTTTCTTGTCATCATATTAATTTTCCAAATACTTTTTTCCCAATTTTTATATTATCACCTTTTTTAATTTTGTAGTTTAAATCTGTAACAGTATCTCCATTAATATGCACCCCACCTTGTTGAATCAGTCTTTTTGCATCAGAGGAAGACTTCAGTCCAGTAAAAGGCGCAATTGTTTCAACTAATGATTTATTAATTTTTATTTCTTGTTTAAATTCCGGTTCCCTTTTTGAAAAAGTTTTGTCAAATTTTAAAGCCGAAAGTTTGGCGTTTTTCTCTCCCCATAAAAGTTTAACCACCTCAAAGGCCAATTTTTTCTTCATAAGCATTGGGTCTTTTTTGATTTCCTCACGAAGACCAGCAAGATCTACTTCTGTTAATAGTTCAAAGCCTAAAAATATTACTTCATCGGGAAAACTCATAATTCCTGCATAAAAATCGGAAGGAGATGAATCCATGAAAAGTGCATTGCCTGTTGTTTTGCCGACCTTTTTGCCTTCTTTATCTACCAAAAGCTTCGTAGTCAATACATATTTTTCTTTGTTCTTAATTACCTTCATTAATTTTCTACCAACCATCATGTTGAAAAGTTGATCATTACCACCAATTTCCAAATCCACATCCATGACTACTGAGTCATAACCTTGGATAACAGGATATAAAAATTCATGAAGCCAAATGTCTTGATCAGCCTTTAATCTTTCTTGAAACATGTCCCTTTCAATAATTTGGGCATATGTGGTTTTTGACATTAATTCTAAAACTTCTGTAAATGATAATTTATCGTTCCACTTAGAGTTATAAAATATTTTTGCTGGATTTTTTCCTTCAAAATCAAGAATTTTTGAAGCTTGTTTTTTCCATGATCTGGCGTTTTTAAGGACTTCTTCTCTTGTCAATTTTTTTCTTACAGCTAATTTATCGGTAGGATCCCCTATCATTCCTGTAAAGTCACCAACCAAAAAAATAACTTCATGACCCAATTTTTGAAATTGTCTTAACTTCATTAATCCAACAAAATTACCCAAATGAAGTGATGGGGCTGATGGGTCAAAGCCTTGATAAAGCCTTATCTTTCTTTTAGACATCAACTCGGCCAAACTTTCTTGGTTAGGCAAGACTTGTTGCACCCCTCTTGTTAAGACATCAGTTATATTCATATAAATTGATTATAGATCAAAGAATATAAATATGAAACGGTAGCCAACTATATCCTAGTATGATAATATGGTTCATATGTGGAGGGAGAGAAGAAGAAAGCTACTGGGTCTACAGAAATCAAGAAATATTGCAAAGATATCCAAACTTGGTTTTCTGGGTATAATTTTTCTTTTTTTATGCCTTTTCATAATCCTTCCCTTAATGGCTTTTTCACTACCTTCACCTGATAAGGTTGTAAGGAGAGAAGGATTTTCAACTAAAATTTTAGATAGGAACGGAAAATCTCTTTATGATATTTTTGAAGACGAGAGAAGAACTCCTATAAAAATTGACGAAGTTCCTCTTTATTTAAAACAAGCAACTGTTGCAATTGAAGATAAAAATTTTTACACACATAGCGGTTTTGACTTATTGGGAACGATAAGAGGATTATCAAGACTCTTTACAAGAGGTTATGCCCAAGGTGGGTCAACTTTAACTCAACAATTAGTCAAAAATGTATTACTAACTTCCGAAAGGTCAGTATTAAGAAAGTTAAAAGAATTTGTTCTTGCTGTTCAGATAGAAAGAAAATACAGTAAAGACGAAATCTTGCAAATGTACCTTAACGAAGCCCCTTATGGTGGTAATGCCAGAGGTGTTGAAACTGCGTCTGAAATATATTTTGGAAAATCGGCTAAAGATTTGAATTTACTAGAGTCTGCAATTATTGCAGGTTTTCCACAACTTCCCTCCAGATATTCTCCTTATTCTCAAACACCTAAAGCATATATTGAAAGAACCCAAAATGTTTTGCGAAGAATGAGGGAGGATGGGTTTATTACCAAAGATCAAGAGGAAGCCTCTCTAGCTGAACTACCCGAAGTTAAATTTCAAGTAAAAGGATCTTCATTTAAAGCTCCACATTTTGTTCAATATGTCCAGAAAATTCTTGAAGAAAGGTATGGAGAAAAGGTTGTGGAACAAGGTGGATTAAAGGTTACCACAACACTTGATTTGGATCTTCAGGAAAAAGCGCAAGAAATTGTTGCAGAGGAAATTGCAAAAGTTGAAAGCCAGAGGATTACAAACGGCGGTGTAGTTGTTGTTGATCCTCAAACTGGTGAAATACTATCAATGGTAGGAAGTAAAAGATTTGACGATCCAGATTACGATGGACAAGTTAATGTAACAGTAGCTTTAAGGCAGCCGGGATCTTCTTTTAAGCCATTTACCTATGTAACAGCTTTCAAAGAAGGCTATACACCTTCATATATGGTCATGGACGTTCCAACAACTTTCCCCGGAGGTGAAGGTCAACCTGATTATAACCCTGTAAATTATGACGGAAAATATAGAGGTCCAATTCAACTTCGTTACGCTTTGGGAAATTCCATAAACGTTCCTGCAGTTAAAATGATTGCCTTAGTTGGTATTAAAGATGTTTTGGAAACCTCATATAACTTAGGTATTAATTCTTTGCCACCCACCAATGAAACATTATCAAGAGTTGGACTTTCCTTAACATTAGGAGGTGGTGAAGTAAAACTTCTTGAAATGACCTCGGCATATGCCGCCTTTTTCAATGGTGGTTATAGAGTAGATCCGGTTTCAATTTTAAAAGTCGAGGATAGCGACGGAAAAGTTTTGGAAGAGGTAAAAACAAAAAAAGGAAAACAAGTTCTTTCTTCTGAACAGGCATTTTTGATATCTAATATTTTATCTGACAATGAAGCAAGGCGTGAAGTTTTCGGCCCAAATTCACTATTAAATATACCTGGACGTCAAGTTGCAGTTAAAACTGGAACAACAAACGATAAACGAGATAACTGGACCATAGGAGGAACTCCGCAAAGATCTGTTGGTGTTTGGGTAGGGAATAATGATAATTCTCCAATGTTAAATGTAGCTTCCGGTGTATCAGGGGCCTCCCCCATTTGGAGAAAAGTATTAATAGAATCTCTAAGTGGTCTTGAGTCTTTAGCTTTTGAAGCACCTGACGGAATTGTAACGGCTGAAGTTGATAATTTTTCTGGAAAATTGTCTCATGATGGTTTTCTTTCAAGATCAGAATTTTTTGATAAAAGCAGTTTACCTGGAACAGATGATATTCATGTTAAATTAAAGGTTTGTAAAAGTGATGGGAAGCTTGCAACACCTGCCGATATTGCGGGTGGTAGTTTTGATGAGAAAGAATACTTTTTAATTAAAGAAGAAGATCCTACAGCAGGGGCAGGACCAAACAAATGGCAAGAAGCAATTTTAAATTGGATTAATGGCCAAGGTGATGACAGATATCACCCCCCTACCGATTATTGTGGGTCAACAAACCCTGTAAATATTGATTTTGATACACCAGCCAACGAATCACAAATTAATTCCAACACTTTTAATGTTAAAGTTAGGCCTCAATCAACATCCAAAATAGTTAGAGTAGAGCTTTATATAAATGACAGTAACGTCAGAAATTTTGATAGCCCACCATATGAATATTCAACAAATTCACTTTCTGATGGCGTTTATAAAATAAAAGCAGTTGCAAAAGATGAAAATAACAATCAAGGAGAAAGAACTATAACAATTGGACTAAATATGCCATGGAATTATTCACCCTCACCCGAACCTACAGCGTCGCCTACTCCTTAATAGAAATTCCATATTTAAGTTTAATTGATTGAAGTAGTTTATTCCTTATATCATTAACTTCTTTGTCTGTTAAAGTTTTTTCTGGATGTTGATACTCAATATTAAATGTGTAGTTATCTTTAAATATGTCTGTTAATTCAACATTACTAATTAATTTATTTGTTGATTTAATCAATTGAATAACATCTCCAATATAGGTTTTTTCGGGAACTTGTAATGTTAAATCTTCGATTTGTGGAGGAAACTTTGACCAAAGTGATACGTTATATTTTTTTTCTTCTTCTAGAATAGAATCCAAATCAATTTCAGTATAATAGATATCATTATGTTTTCCCCCGAAACCTATCTCTATTTTATCTAAATTTAATGAGTATGAGTTATTAAAATCAAAATTAATTATCTCACTTACAAACTCAATATTATTAACACCAACACTTTCGAAAAAAGATAAAATTAAAGATTTAAAATCGGTAAATTTTTTATTTTCTTTTGAACAATAAATAAACCCAATCTTCCTTTTTTCGTGATATTTATTTTTTATCTTAATGTAAATTTTTCCTATTTCAAAAAGTTGTGCTATTTTCCCTCTTTCGTTAAGTATCTTATTAGCAGAATCTAATAGATTCTGAAACAGGCTGGTTCTTAAATATTTTGTATCTGGTGATGGAGCATTAATTATTGCAATATTCTTATCAAAATATTTTTCTTTTACAAAAGGTAGACTTATAATTTCGTCAAATCCGACAGAAACAGCAGATTGTCTTAATTTATTTTCTTGCAAAATGTAATCAGGTGTTATGTTTTTTGGTATTTCCAACGATAAGGTTTTGACTGGAATTTTGTCGTATCCATAGATTCTTATTATTTCTTCAATCAGGTCTTCTTCCAAAACCACATCTGTTCTATATGTGGGCACAGATATAGTTAGTTTGTCATCGTCAATTTTGACTATATCAAACGACAATCTTTGTAATATGTTCTTTATATTATTAATTTCGATATCTACCCCACTTAAACTTTTTAGATACTTAAGATTGAGATCTAATTTCCATGGATTTACTTCTTTTGGATAATAATCATAAATTTCTGATTTGAATTCTCCCCAATTATATTTTTTTATAAAGTACAAAAATCTACCAATTGCAAAATCTACCATGTTTGGATCCAATTCTTTTTCATGCCTAATACCCGCATCAGTTAATAAGTTGTGTTTATAAACAGTTCTTCTTATGTTTGCTCTGTCATAATTAGCTGCTTCTAATAAAATATTTTTTGTTGTTTCTGAAATTGAATTATATTTTTCTCCTATAGAGCCAGCAACGGATAAAATCTGGTCATCTTTGGCCCAAACTAAATCATGAGCTGTTAAGGTTATGATAGCGTCTTGAAAAGTAGTAATTTTTTCATTATTCTTAGCTAATCTTATTTCTAAATTATTTCCAATTTTGTCTAGATCAAAAGCATGCATTGGTTCCCCTGTTTCAATCATTACATAATTAGTTAAGTCAACAATATTATTAATTGATTCAATACCATAGGAAATTAACTTATTTGATAACCATTTAGGAGATTTTAATATCTTTATGTTTTTAACCTTAATCATTCCAACTCTTTTCACTAGGGATGTTTGTACATCTAAACTGATATTTTCTAATTTATTTAGTTTTTTAACTTGAACAATTGGAATGTTTTTTAATTTTGTACCATAGACAGCTGAGACTTCTCTAGCAATTCCTAAGATGCTATAACAGTCTGCCCTATTTCCTCGAAGTTCTAAATCGACAATTGTCTCTCCATTTTTAACTTCAACTTTATCAAGCATGTGCCCAATCATGGTTAAATCTGATGTTAATTTTTTAATATTTTTTGGTACAGTTACCAAGTCGTTAAGCCAATCAATTGGTATTTTCATAATTTAATATTTTACATTTCTAATGTTTAATGTCTCCATTGTATAAACTTCTGATATCTGCAATTTTAAATCTGTCCATAACTATACGATCTAAACCCATTCCAAATGCAAAACCAGAGATTTCTTTAGGGTTGTAACCAAAATTTTTAAGTATTTGAGGATGAATCATTCCTGCCCCCAATATTTCAAGCCACCCTCGACCCTTACAAACAGGGCATCCTTTTTTGTTGCAAAATTTGCAATCTAAATCTAATCCAACTCCAGGTTCAACCTCAGGGTAATATTTGCACCTAAATCTAATCTCTCTGTGTTCTCCGAAGTAGCTTTTAACAAAATAATATAAAGTACCTTTTAAATCGGCCATGGAAATTCCTTTTTGTAAGACAAAACCTTGAAATTGATAAAACATTGCATTATTGCTGGCATTAACATTTTCAAATCGATAGCATTTACCTGCAACAACTACTCTAAACGGAGGTTTAAGTGTTTCAAGGCAACGTGTTTCAACAGAAGAAGTGTGACTTCTTAAAAGGACTTCTGGTTCTTCAATATACAAAACGTCTTGCAAACTTCTTGCTGGGTGATCCTTTGGTAAATTAAGTAATTCAAAGTTGTAATGATCCGATTCTATTTCAGGCCCTTCTGTTATTGAAAAACCCAAATTTTTAAAAATTTCCGACATTTCTGAGATAACCATTGATGTTGGATGAAAGTGACCTATTTTAAAGGATTTGGCGGGAATAGTTGGATCAAACCATTCACGAATGATTATTTTAAAGTCATTTTTTTTATCCTGTATTAATTCTTCAAGTGTCTTTTTAACTTCATTTATTAGAATTCCTGTTTGTTTTTTCTCCTCTGGCTTTAGATTTTTTAATTCTTTGATTATCAATGTTACTTTGCCGTTTCTGCCAAATAAATCAATTCTAATTTGCTCCAAATCATTTAGATTATTGCAATCTGTTATTTGTGCAATTGCTTGATTTTTTAAATTAATCAAATCCTCTTTCATGAATCTATTCTAACATGAAGGTAGTTATTCTAAAATAACAGACTTTTTCGCCTCGTCAAATGTGATTCTAAAATTTTCAAAAAAATTTCTTCGACCAATAATATTTAGAGGAACCAAATAATCTCTAGAAAAAACAACTTGACACTTGAATTTTTTTCCGGCAACTTCTGCTGATAAATTATGAATATAACCTTTTAACCAGCCTCCAGCACCTCTTAATTCTATTTCACTTCCTTTTTCAATATCAATTCCTAGATATTCAGCTACATCGGTTTTGAAAATAGATACAGACGCACCTGAATCTATCAAAGCAAGATAATTGTTTTGGGTTTTTAAATATTTTAATCTAACTGGAATCAACGGGTTATAGTTGCCTCTTATATCTGATTGATACTTATAAATTTTACTCATGAATTATGGTAAGTATGTAATACGGACCCTCGTCTTTACGCGGCACTTTAAATGCAGCTGCCATTGTTTCAGATGGTCTTTTATCAGAAGTAGATCTGGAAATAAGTGGACCTATGTCTTTTAGCTCATTCCCCACAGCTATAATTCTGTCCTTAATAGTGTCAATCGCCACCCATTTGCCAGCAAATTGGTCTATTTTTTTTGTTGAAACATTAACTTTTTTCATATGACTAATTATAACACGGAGTGTAAAGAGGAAAACTTACTTTGTTTTTAAGCTTGTAACTATTTTTTCAAAGACTTCGGGATTTTTCACTGCAATATCTGATAATATCTTTCTATCAAGCTCAATCTTTTCTTTTTTTAAGTTTGCAATAAATTTTGAATATGAGGTACCAAGTTTTTTTACCGCTGCAGAAAGTCTAACAATCCAAAGTCTTCTTAAATCTCTTTTTCTTAACTTTCTTCCAATATATGCATATTGTCCAGCATGCATTACGGCTTCTTTTGCTTGTTTAAATCTTCTGCTTCTGGCTGCATGGTAACCTTTTGCAAGTTTTTTAACTTTTCTGTGTCTAATAATGGCTTTTGATTTAACTCTTGTCATATATTTATTTTTTTACCACTTTCTTTTTATTTGTCTTTAATGTTTTCCCCATATATTTTCTTAACTTTTTTGCCAGTACTTCCTTAACGGCAACATTTTTAGAAAGTCTTCTAAGTCTATTCTTACTTTTACTAGCATTTAAGTGCCTTTTAAAAGCCTGACGCCGTAGGAGCTTACCATTTTTGGTAACTCTGATTCTGTTTGTAACTAATCTTCTAATTTTTAATTTTGTCTTTGCCATATGTGTTTGTCGGCGAGATAATCATTATCAAGTTTCGACCTAAGAACTTAGGTTTCATATCAATGTTTATTCCTTCCCCTAAATCTTTCAAAATTCGGTTAAGTATATCATAACCAAAAGCTTTTGACCCTAGCTGCTTTAGTTTAAAATAAACAACCAACTTTACCTTATCTTTGTCTGTTAAAAATTCATCAATCCTTTTGATTCTGGTTTGATAATCCCCTTCTCCTATAAACGGGGTAAACCTTATTTCTTTAAGTTCGCTGGGCTTACTTTTCTTTTGAGCTTCTTTAAGCTTTTTTTCTTCTTGATATTTAAACTTACCAAATTCAATAATCTTGGCAACAGGCGGATTGGCATTTGGGGCAATTTCTATTAAGTCTTCGCCACTTTCATGAGCCAGTCTTAATGCTTCATCCTTTGAAATTACCCCAATTTGTAAACCTTTAGAGTCAAGAACTCTTAAGGTCGTAGCCGGAATTTTCTCATTTATGCGCCAATAGTTATTGGTAGTTGTCAATTTCGTTTTTGATTATATCAATAAATTTGGATAATTTCATCGTGGAGTTTTCCCCAGATCTATTTCTAACCGAGACCTCATCTTTTTCTGCTTCTCTATCTCCTAATATTATCATATAAGGCACTTTCTCATTTTGTGCATCTCTAATCTTTGCACCTAGAGTCTCATTTCTATTATCAAGTTCCACCCTTACAGATTGATCAATTAATGACTTAGTTACTTTGTTTGCATAGGAAATTTGTTTTTCACTAATTGGTAGAACTTTAACCTGAACAGGTGAAAGCCAAATTGGGAAAACACCTTTATATTTTTCAATTAGAAAAGCAATACTTCGCTCAATTGCTCCTATTGATGATCGATGAACTACTATAGCTTCACTTTTTCCTCCCTCTTCATTTATGTATTCAAGTTTAAATCTCTTGGGCATTACAAAATCATATTGGACGGTAAAGGCAGTATCTTCTTTTTCATTTGCGTTAAGCATTTGAAAATCAATTTTGGGTCCATAAAACGCCGCTTCATTTGGGGCTTCGACAAACTTTGAGTTTCTCTTTTTTAATACATCTCTTAATATGTTTTCTGCATGATCCCATTCTTTGTCGTCCTTGAAATATTTCTTTTCATCATTCCTATCCCCAAGAGATAATCTAAAATGATAATCTTTCTCTTTATTAAGCCCCAAGATACCTGCAACATATTCAATTAAATCAAGAACAGAGTTAATTTCATCTGAAGCTTGTTCTTTTGTACAAATAATATGAGCGTCAGCCAAACAAAATGATCTAACACGTTGTAATCCCATCAATTCCCCAGATTTTTCAAACCTATAAAGCTTTGCAAGTTCTGCATATCTTATAGGAAGTTCTCTGTAACTTCGGGGTTTGTCTAAATATAATTCAAAATGGTGAGGACAGGTCATTGGGCGAAGCATAAACTCTTCCTCTTCTATTTTAATAGGTGCATACATACTATCTTTGTAGTAAGGATAGTGTCCTGATTTTATATATAAATCAAGTTTGGCTATATCGGGAGTATAAACATGGGAGTAACCTCTTTTTATTTCTTCATCGACTATAAATCTTTCTAAAACTCTTCGAATAGCAGCTCCCTTGGGAGTAAACATTGGAAGGCCCTTTCCCACAGTTTCAGAAAAAGTAAAAAGATCAAGTTCGCGACCTAACTTTTTGTGATCCCAATCTTTTTCAATGTCTTGTTTTAAATTGTTTTTTGTCTTCATAATATAACCAATACAATACTAATATATTACAAGAAGACGAATCTTTAAAGAAGATATCGTGGTTCCACTTCTACTTGCTTCTCTTTTTAGCTTTAAATAATCTTCTTGATTGGTGAATTCAAGTAATAACGATTAATTAGAGTACCAATGTAATAATAACAAAAATAATTAAGTTTGTCTATTTAAAATTATTTTTATACAAAGGATTGCATTTTAAAGAGAGAGAGAGAGTATTATTTGCGTCAAATGGAACGAAAGACGACACCTTCACCAATGACCCTCTATACTTGTGCCTTTTGTAAATATGGAGATTGTAAATTTGATGGTAAATTACCAAGTGCCGCTCGGGAATTTCGTGGCAAAAGATATTGCAGAGCAGCAGGTTCGATAAATGAATCTGATGTCCTAGAAAGATGTGACTCAGCAAAAGTTGAATCAACAACTATTGTAGCGCAAGTCTCGTCGGGTGGAGCGATATACTGATTTATTTAATCCCTAGACTTTTCTTTCTTTTTGCATCTTTCTCATCTAAAACAATTTTTCGTAGTCTAATTGATTGTGGTGTTACTTCAACAAGTTCTGTATCATCAATATATTCTAAAGCATCATCCAAGCTCATGACCCTTGGAGTATTAAAGTGTTCTGCTGATCCATCTCCTTTACTTCTCATGTTGCTTAATTGTTTTTCTTTACAAACATTAACTATCATATCGCCGTTTCTTGAGTTTTGGCCAACAACCTGACCTTTATAGACTTTAACAGCAGGTCCTATAAAAAGCTGCCCTTGATCTTGCACATTAACAAGTCCATATAGTCTTGTTTCTCCTGTTTCAAAAGCTACCATTGATCCCCTGTCTCTTTCTCTTTCAAATCCATCATCCGGTAAATAATCAAAAAAAGCGGTATTTATTATTCCCATTCCTTTTGTATCGGTTATGAGTTGTCCACGAAATCCTATAAGTTCTTTTGTTGATACTGTAAATTCCAGTGAAACAATTCCTTCTTCGTTTTTAAACATATCATCCATTTTTCCATGGCGAATACCCATATGTTGTATAACTACGCCAGAAAATTCCTCAGGTACGTCTACATAGACCTTTTCATAAGGTGTATGGACCTTACCGTCAATTACCTTATTAATAACATGAGGTCTACTTACTGCAAACTCATATCCTTCTCTCCTCATTCTTTCAATTAAAATTGCCAAGTGTAATTCTCCTCTTCCTGAAACGGTCCATGTGCCATCAGTATTATCCTCAACCCTTAAAGCAACATCAGTCTCAAGTTCTTTATAAAGCCTTTCTCTTATCTGACTACTTGTTTTGAAATTGCCTTCTTTTCCTCCAAATGGAGAATCGTTTGCCAAAAAGACCATTTTTACAGTTGGTTCCTCAATTGATATAAGAGGAAGTGCTACAGGATTTTCTAAACTGGCAAGTGTTTCCCCAATTGTGACATCTGGAATACCGGTAATAGAGACAATATCTCCAGCAAAGGCTTCTTTTTCTTCTTGTTTAGTTAAACCCTTAAAGGTAAAAATTGAAGTTAATTTTACTCTTTTTTGTACCCCTTCTCTATTAATATGAATAACATCTTCCGTTAATGAAATTTTTCCATTTTTAATTTTTCCAATTGCAATTCTTCCTTTGTAGTTATCTTTACCAATATTACTAACTAGCATCTGTAAAGGTTT
>Ga0172379_10007489_pt1 | contig 14160 bp, 11 predicted proteins | sample GrowelOW334metaG_FD_119756 | JGI IMG/M metagenome (GOLD analysis project Ga0172379, IMG submission 119756) | Groundwater microbial communities from an aquifer near a municipal landfill in Southern Ontario, Canada - Groundwater well OW334 metaG | ecosystem: Environmental > Aquatic > Deep... | reverse complement strand
TGTACTCGATGGCTATGTCACGGACGCAACTGACTGCGACGACACGAACGCCGCCATCAACCCCGACGAGGTCGAGGTCTGCGATGGTGTGGATCAGGACTGCGACGGCACGGCCGACGATGGCTTGATGGTCACTCAGTATCGCGACGCTGACTCCGACGGCTACGGCGACCCCTTGGTTTCGACCGAGGATTGCGCTGTACTCGAGGGTTACGTCACGAACGACGACGACTGTGACGACACCGATGCGGCCTACCATCCCGGAGCCGATGAGTCCAACTGCTCCGACCCGGCCGACTACAACTGCGACGGCTCGACTGGTTGGGCTGATGCAGACAGCGACGGTTCGGCTGCCTGCGACGACTGCAATGACGGCGATGCCAGTATCTACCCGGGCGCTACCGAGACTTGCGATGGAGTCGACGAGGACTGTGATGGTGTGATCGACAACGACCTGCTGATCACCCAGTCTCCCGACACTGATTCCGATGGCTACGGTGACGCTTCGATTTCGGTCGAGGCCTGCACTGTGCTCTCGGGTTACGTCGAGGACGACTCCGACTGCGACGATACCGACGCCGAGATCAACCCCGGCGCTGAGGAGATCTGTGACAGCCTCGACAACAACTGTGACGGCGCGACTGATGAAGGCTTCACCTACTACGTCGGCTGGCCCGACGAAGACAGCGATAGCTACGGTGATCCCGAAGGAACCCAAGCCTCCGGCTGCCCCGATAGCAAGCCGGACGATTACGTCCTGAACGACGACGACTGCGACGACACCGACGCAGCCGTCTATCCCGGCGCCACCGAAACCTGCGACGGAGTCGACGAGGACTGCGACGGTACCACTGACGAAGCCGATGCTCTCGACGCCACCACCTGGTACGCGGACGCGGACGAGGACGGGTACGGCAGCAGTGCTATGTCTCAGGATGCCTGCGATCAGCCCACGGGCTACATCGCAGACAACACCGATTGCGATGACGCCGACGCAGCCGTCTACCCCGGCGCCACCGAGACCTGCGACGGAATTGACGAAGACTGCAGCGGTACGGCCGACGACATCTGGGATTGCGAGGACGTGGATTCCGACGGGATCTTGAACAGTGAAGACCTCGTTGACCTCATCGATGCCGACGGCGACGGAGGCATCGATGCCTGCGTGCCCGGTTTCCTGGTTCTGGCCTCGCCGTACAGCGAAGCCTCGACCTACCTCCAGTTTGGCACGCCGTACACCGCCCTCGTCGATACCCGGGCCCTGAACGGCGATGTCGACGACGACGGAGTCATGGATTCGTGGTGCGTCACCACGGACGACTTTGCCACCGGGGCCGGGTCGTTCCGTCTGGTGTCGACACTCTCGGCGTCCAATCCACTCGATCCGGTCGGAACGACCGACTGTGCCGACTGGAAGATCCCGTCCTTCACCGCGTACTGTTCGACGTACTCCGAGTGCTGTACGTACAACAGCACCGCGTGGGACGGCTGTCGCTACGTGAGGTGGGAGCCGTACGTCTACGACAACGGCACCGACCTTTCCTGCCCCTAACGGGGCGCTTTCCCCTTGGCTTCGGCCCTGGGGATTTTTTTCTTGCGAAAATTACGGTTTTTAGTTATACTTTTACCACTATGAAACTACCAAAAATTACAATAAAAGGAGTGATTTTTATTATTGCCGTGTTAGTTTTGGCCGTTTCCGGATTATCGTGGAAACTAGGCCTGTTTAATAACGAAATAATCGTTTCGCCTGAGGATAATTTTTTGTATTATATTGACCGTGGTTTTAATGAAGGTGATAAAGCCACTTTGGAACAAAAAATTTCTGAATTGGAAAATAAATTAGCGACCGATTCCGAACTTGCTAAGGATATTTCTCAATGGCTTACTTTGGGAAACATGAAATACCAATTGGGCGATTTGGCGGCGGCTAAAGAAATTTACGAAACAAAAATTTTGGCCGATCATCCGGCTGACGGCGCGGCTTTAGAAAATTTAGGTCAAACTTTGTTTGAAATGCAAGATTACGAAGGAGCCGAGCTCCGTTGGCGAGCGGCTATTTCGGTTAACCCATGGGAAGTAACCTATTTAAAACTAGTTGATCTTATTTACAATAAATTTCCAGATCGTCAAAAAGAAATTCAAAGTATTCTTGAGGAAGCTATTGCCAATCTTGGCCAAACCCCTGGTCTGGTTCGTCGGCTTGGTGATTGGTATGCTGATAATGAGCAATACGATCGTGCTTTGTCACACTACAAAGTTGTAAAACAATTATCACCTGATGACGAGACGATTAACGAAAAAATCGCCGAAGTTCGGAGTAAAATGGCGGAATAATTTTTTCCGTTTTTGTGTTTAGGTTATGCAAAAGAAATTTTTTATTTTTCTCTTTATCTTTTTTTTCACAGCGACCCCGGTTTTGGCCGAAACACCCGATGATTTATATCTGGATAAGCAATGGTACCTTGGACAAATTGACGCTTTCACGGCGTGGAATACCACAACTGGTTCTGATGACGTGGTGGTCGCAATTTTAGATACTGGTATTGATACCGATCACCCCGATTTGGTTGGTCATTTTTGGCAAAATACCGACGAAATTGCCGATGACGGAATTGATAATGATCATAACGGTTACATTGATGATGTCGAGGGGTGGGATTTTGTTCGTAACGATGCCACGGTTGAACCGGAATACACAACCGAGTCTTTTGACGCTGATGCAATTTTGCACGGAACTTTTGTGGCCGGCATTATTGGGGCACAAACTGATAACGATGAAGGCATTGCCGGACTAAATTGGAAAATAAAATTAATGCCAGTACGTATTCTTGATCGTTTTGGTTCGGGTGATTCGCGCAACGCTACCGCGGCCGTTGAATACGCGGTGGCCAACGGAGCCGATGTTATTAATTTTAGTTTAACCGGCACAACTTTTGATTCTTCTTTTTTGAGTGCGGCTAAAACAGCCCATGAAGCTGGAGTGATTATGGTGGCCGCTTTGGGTAACGAAAGTGAAAGTGTTAATGACATACCGATTTATCCTGCTTGTTTTGCGAGCCAAGATGGTTTGATCGACTATGTTATTGGCGTGGCCGCTTCGGACATGTCTGATGAACGCGCCTCTTTTTCTAATTACGGCTCTAGTTGTGCCGATATTTCCGCGCCCGGTGTGGATATTTTTAGTACACTTTTACAAGACGATACCAGTCTTGAATTTACTGATTATTACGGCGGCAACTGGGACGGCACCTCGTTGGCCGCGCCAATGATTTCTGGTGCTGCAGCTTTACTGCGAGCTGCCTATCCGGGAATCACCCCTGACGAAGTAAAGCTGGTTCTTCAGTTATCTGTCGATCCATTAAAAGAAAAGGGAACTATAGCTGTTGGCCAATTGGGGGCGGGACGATTGAATATTTCCAAAGCGATTGAATTGGGAGCTAGTTTTGCTTCGTCGGCCGGCGCTTCAAGCATCTCAAAAGTTTCTAGCGGTTTTTTAGCCACCGCGCCAGCTGGTGATTCGTCGCTAGTTAGAATTTTTGACGCGCATGGCAATCGACAAACCGAGTTTTATGCCTATGACGAAAATTTTGGTGGCGGCGTTCGTTTGGCTATGGGCGATGTCGATGGTGATGGAGTGGATGAAATTGTTACTGGTCCGGGGCCGGGCGGCGGGCCGCAGGTTAGAGTGTTTGAAACCGACGGAACACTGATTAAACAATTTTTTGCTTATAGCACCAGTGATACTCATGGAATTTTTGTTGGGGTTGGCGACACTGACGGTGATGGCGTTGGCGAAATTTTAACTGCGCCGGACAAGGGCGGTAATGGGGAAGTCCGCTGGTTTGAAATGAATGGTGAACAAAATGGTTTTATTAAACCTTTTGGTGTGACACCGCTTAGTTTACGCGTGGCCGCCGGTGATACAAACAATGATGGCACGGACGAAATTATTGTCGGGACCGGATCCGGACATCAGCCGACAGTTTCGATTTTTAGCGGCACCGGCACTTTTATAAAATCTTTTGAAGCCTATGCTACAACTTACGACAAAGGAATTTATGTTGAAGCCGGTGATTTGGATAGCGACGGGGTTGACGAAATAGTTACCGGCACTGATTACGGTGGTGGGCCGCATGTGCGAGCTTTTGAGGCTGATGGAACGGTTATGGCGTCATTTTTCGCTTACGATGAGTTTTTTCGCGGCGGTGTTAGGGTGGCGGTTGCTGATTTAGACGATAACGGTTCGGCGGAAATTTACACAGCGGCCGGACCGGGTGGTGGGCCGCATTTACGTGTTTTTAACGCCTCGGGTACAACTATTGGTGGTTTCTTTCCATTTTCTGATTCGCTTAATGATGGTATATTTGTAGCGGGGTGGTAAAAATTAAAGGTATTTAGTAGGTAGTATGTAGTAGGTAGGCAAAAGATCCAATTAGAACTATTGCCTACATACTACCTACTACATACTCACACCTAAAAAACTATGAGTGAATATATTTCCGGTAAAAAAAATATTTTAGTAACCGGTGGAGCCGGGTTTATCGGTTCGCATTTGTGTGAACATTTGTTGCACGAAAACAATCATGTTATTTGCGTCGATAACTTTGCTACCTCGCATCCACGCAACATTGAAGGATTATTAGCTAATCCTGATTTTCAATTTTTACGGTTGGATATTAATCAACCTTTTAATTTGGAATCGTTTAAAGAATTGGCGGCTTTTAAAATTCCTTTTCAAGGGGTGCAGGAAATTTATCATTTGGCCTGTCCCATGTCGATCAAAAATTTTGATCAATTTAAAATTCAAACCTTGTTGTCCAATTCGCTCGGTAACTATTATGTTTTAGAAGCCGCGGTAAAATATCGCGCTAAAGTTTTATTGGCCTCGAGTTCGGTTGTTTACGGATCACGGACCGAGGATCACAAAATTTTTCGTGAGGAAGACACCGGCTGTGTCTCGCATTTAACGCCACGCGGTTGCTACGACGAAGGCCGACGCTTCTCCGAAACCATGTTTGAAACCTACCGTCAGGTCCACGGCTTGGATACAAAAATCGCTCGGGTCTTTCGCATTTACGGTCCGCGCATGCCGTTGTTTGACGCTCAGTTAATTCCGGATTTTATTTTAAACGCCCTGGACAATAAAGATTTGATAATTTACGGCCGTGAAGATTTTACCACTTCGCTTTGTCATGTTAACGATGCTGTTGACGGGTTAATTCGTGTCATGAAAGCCCCCGAAGGATTTGGCCCGGTTAACATTGGTAGCGATCTTGATATCAAAATGGCACAAGTAGCTGAGATGATAATTAAAATGGTCGGTTCGTCTTCACAAATAAAATTTGATGACGGTTTGCTCTTTTTGACCGAGTTGGGTTTACCCGAGCTTACCAAAGCTAAAGAGCTTGGTTGGTTGCCATTAACTCGCTTAGAAGATGGTTTGCGCAAGACTGTTGAATATATTAAGGCAAATAAAATTTTGTTAACCACTCTGGGTTAGGGGCGTTAGGGCATTAAGGCGTTGAAGGGCGTTAAAGGTTTTTATGAAAATTTTTGTCGTAATTCCGGCGTATAATGAAGCGCGGTGGATTGCTAAGGTTGTTGAGGAGGTACTGCACGCTGGTTATAAAACAGTGGTTGTTGATGACTGTTCAAAGGATGAAACCGCGGCGCTGGCTGAAAAAGTCGGGGCCGTGGTTTTGCGCCATATCATAAATCGCGGTCAGGGCGCGGCCTTAAGAACCGGCACTAATTGGTCAATTGAAAACGGTGCCGAAATCGTTGTTCATTTTGATGCCGACGGACAGTTTCGAGTTGAGGATATTGCTCGGGTGGTTAAGCCGTTGGTTGAAGGAAAAGCCGATGTGGTTTTTGGCTCGAGGTTTTTAGACAACACCACTAAGTTGCCATGGGCTAAAAAGAATTTGATTATGCCAATAGCCCGAGCGGTTAATCGGATTTTCTTTAGAGTGAAAATGACCGACCCTCAATCAGGCTTTCGCGCTTTTACTGCAATTGTTGGTGAAAAATTAAACTGGCGACAAGATCGCGCGGCGCATGCTTCGGAAATTCTTTCGTTGGTCGTTCATGAACGTTGGCGGGTCGTTGAGGTGCCGATTACCGTTATTTATCATGAATTCGGACAAAGCTTTTTAGGCGGTTTCAAACTTTTAGTAGATATTTTTATAAAAAAATTAAGTTAAGATATGGCACAATTATTAGTCGCGGCGGTAATTATTCTTTTTTTCTTGGCCAAACTTTATTGGCAAAAGCGTAAAGGCGCGGTTTCCACCAGTGAATTTATTTTTTGGTTTGTTTTTTGGGTGGCGTCTTTGGTGTTGGTGGCTTTTTTAAAACAGTTGGACCAATTGGTAGCCTCGTTCGGTTTTTCGGTTTCGGCCATTCAAGTCGCTGTTTATTTGGCTATTGCTGTTTTGTTTTATCTTATTTTTCGTGTGCGAATTAAACTGGAAAAGATCGAAGAAAATTTAACCAAAATAAACGAAGCCGTGACAAAACAAAATAAAAAAGTATGAAGATTGCCCAGGTGGTTTCAACTTATCCGCCATATCGCGGCGGCATGGGCGCGGTGGCTTTTGAATATACCGAGCGATTGCGTTCACGTGGCCACAATGTCCATGTCTTTACACCGCGCTACGAAAAAACCGTCGGTGACCCCGAATATGTCCATCGCGTTCCTTCACCAATGCATTGGGGCAATGCCGGGGTGGTGCCGTCCTTGGCTTATCGTTTAAAGGGTTTTGATTTAGTCCATTTGCATTATCCTTTTTTCGGCGGAGCCGAACCAATAATTGTCCGAAAGTATCTTCAGCCACACCAGCCGCTTGTCATGACTTATCACATGGACAACAAAAGTTCTGGTTTAAAAAATTTGCTTTTTGACATGCACCGCCGGGCTATTTTGCCGTGGATTGTCGAACGGGCGGATAAAATTTTAGTCAGCTCGCGTGATTACGCCGACACTTGCGCTTTGCACGAAATTTCCGGAGCCACCAACAAAATTGCCATCATGCCTTTTGGAATTGATCTTGAGCGTTTCCATCCCGGCCGCGACGACGCTTTTCGTGCCGCCTTGAATTTTTCTTTGGAAACGCCGGTTTTATTATTTATCGGTGGGCTTGATCGGGCTCATTATTTTAAGGGTTTATCGGTTTTAATCGAGGCCCTGGCTGACCTTAAAGAAAAAACTTGGCAACTGTTGGTGATTGGTGATGGTGAAATGAAAGAGAGTTATATGGCTCAGGCACGAATGTCTGGTTTAAGTGAACGTATAAAATTTTTTGGGACAATTTCCGAGGAAGAAAAACCGCGCGCTTATCGGGCCGCGGATATTCATGTTTTTCCTTCGATCGATCGTTCCGAAGCTTTTGGTTTGGTGGCCCTGGAATCAGCCGCCAGCGGTTTGCCGTGTATTGCCTCTGATTTGCCGGGCGTAAGGAGTGTTGTAAAAAATGAAGAAACCGGTCTTTTGGTAAGGCCAGAAGGGCAGGCCGAACTTACAGCGTCCATTGCTCGCCTGCTTGACGACGCCAGTTTACGCCGTTTTTTTGGTATAGCCGCTCGTCGGCGAGCTGAAAATGAGTTCGCCTGGACCCCATTGATGGATAAGCTTGAAGGGGTGTATCGTGAACTTACCGATTTATGAAGATTGCCGTTATAACCAATCTATATCCGCCCATCAGTCGTGGTGGCGCGGAAAAGGTGGCCCAGCGCATTGTGGGCGAATTGTCACAGCGCGGTCACGAAGTGGTGGTAATTTCCACCATGCCGTTTTATGGTTATAATGCTTTTTCTCCGCAAATAAAAGAAAGTTTATCAGAAACCGTTTATCGTTTTTTTCCACCGAATGTTTATTACGTGCTTAATGATTATAAAAAACCTTATCTGCTTAGGGCAGTTTGGCACGCCGTTGATCTTTTTTCACCATTCGCGACCAAGGCAGTTGTCGGTATTTTGCGAGCGGAACGAGTAGAAATAGTTTTAACCCATAATTTAAAAGGTTTTGGAATGCAGGCGCCGCAGGCCATGCGAAAACTTGGTATTCCTTTTATTCATACCGTCCACGATATTCAGTTGTCCGTGCCAAGCGGTTTATTAATTTATGGCGAGCCAATGCTGCCGTTTGAAAATTTTTTGCGCCGGCCATATGAATTAGCCGTTCGTCGAGCCATAGGTAAACCAAATTTAGTTATTTCACCGTCAAAGTTTTTAGCTGATTTTTATCGTCAGCGCGGCTTTTTTAAAGGAACCGAAGTTAAGGTGTTAAGGAATCCCGCGCCGGAAATGCATGGGGTCCCGCGCCGTACGGCGCGCGGCGGGGCCGAACCAACTGGTCCGTTGCGACTTTTGTTTGCCGCTCAACTGGAACGTCATAAAGGAATCGAAGAAATCTTAGAAGCCGTAAAATTATCCAAAGTCCCGGTTGAACTTCATATTGCCGGCGACGGTACTTTTCGTTCGTTGGTTGAAGAAAGTTGTAAAACGAATCCAGACATTGTTTATCATGGTTATGTTTCGTTGGGTGATTTGGAACGCCTTTTTTCCATTGTTGACGCCACCGTTGTGCCATCGCGATGTTTTGAAAATTCTCCAACGATAATTTACGAAAGCCTGCAGTGCGGCGTTCCGGTTATTGCTTCCGATGTTGGCGGTATCGGCGAATTATTAAAACACGGGCAAAATGGTTATCTGGTTGAACCGGGTAACGCTCAGGCGCTGGCCGAGGCTATTAAAAAAATGTCCGAAGAACTTCCGGTGTTTCGCGCGAGCGAAGAAATTATTCGCAACTCAGTTTCCAATTGTTCGCTTAAAGCTTATGTCGACGAATTGGAAAAGATGATGAAAGAAATTTTAAAAAAGTAACTTGTGAAAATATTGTACGAAGATAATCATTGTTTGGCCGTGGTAAAACCCCATGGTCTTTTAACGCAGGGCGATGAAACCGGCGATCGTTCACTCATGGACGAGGTCAAAGATTTTATCAAGGCTCGTGATAATAAACCTGGTAATGTTTTTTTAGGATTAGTGCACCGACTTGATCGCCCGGTTGGCGGGGTGGTGTTGTTTGCCAAAACCAGCAAAGGGGCTTCGCGTTTGTCCGAGCAGTTTATGTCGCGCGAAGTGGAGAAAAGATATTTGGCCTTGGTTGAAGGCGAACCTAAAAGACAAGACGGCACGGTTATTCAATATTTGCGAAAAAATCATCAGACTAACATTGTCGAAGCTTTTGATCATCCCGCGCCGGAAGCGCAAAAAGCCGAATTGGCTTATCATGTGGTCAATACGATTAAGCGCGGTCATAAATTTTTTTCCTTGATTGAGGTTGAACCGAAAACCGGTCGTTCGCACCAAATTCGTGTGGCCATGTCGTCTTTAGGGACGCCAATTGTTGGCGACAAAAAATACGGCTCCACAATTCCACATGGTGGCCGTATTGCTTTGTGTGCGGTTTCGTTGTCTTTTGATCAGCCAGTTACCAAAGAAAGAATTACCGTTAAAACCGAACCAGATGAGGCGGTTTTTTCCGTCTAACGGTTATATTCAAAAATTGTTACTTTTCCATTCTCAACACTCCACCAGTCATCAGCGTTAGTTTTGGCCGTTTCACGAAGTCGATCAGCCTGCCACCAATAATCACTGACCAAGTAATAAATTCGTTCGATCCCCAGTAAATCCATGGCCGCCAAGGCCGTGGTTTTTGTTGGAGCTTCGTTCATTTTAAGAAAAAGTTGATACAAAGTTCCACCGGTTGGAATGGGATAATAAAATTGTTCGCCGTAGTAATGAGCAAAGCCGAATTCGCGAATGGCGGCCGCGGCGGCCGACTGATTAGCTAAGACAGCGTATTCAATTCCGGCGGCGTCGCGATCAATATCCATGGTCGCGGAAACATCGGCTCGACTGACATTATAACCGTGGCTGGTTTCGTAAGCATCCTGGCGCGGGTAATTTAGGTAAAAAGCCGAGGTGATTAGCGCAGCCAAAAAGATGACAGCTCCAGCTTGTAAAACAAAAGGTTTTTCTCGCAGAGTAGTTAAAGTTCGTCCGGCCAAAATAATAAGGAAGGGAACCAAACAGAAAATAGCCAGCGGTACCAAACGGTCGGCATAATTGCCGCGTTCGTAATCAATTAGAAAAGAAAAATCAATGGCTGATTTTATGACCAGAAAATTAATAAATAAAATTGCGGCCATGGCCAAATAAACGCGAAGGTTTTTTAAAATTGTTCGTCGAGCCCAGACCATGCCGATAACCGCGCCAATGATTAAGAGAATTATTTGATTCCAACCGAATAAATAGACAAAGTCCAGGATTGGCGAAAAGCGGTTTTCAAAAAACAAATCGAGGCGCAGGTTGTGGACAAGTACCAATGGGGATAAAGCCGAGAAATCAAACCCCAAGCCTTGACCAGAGCGTAGGTTATTTACGACAAAGGTAATAGGTAGAGCAAAACAGCCGAATAAAATAATTATCCAAGAGAATACTCGAGCTAAAGTCGGGTTTTTTTGTTTTGGCTCATTTGGATTGGCGGCTAAAAGGGCCAGGAATAGAACGGCAGGAATGCCGGCAATCGGGTGAATAAGTAGGGTGGCCAAAGCACTTAAGGCCAAGGGCCAAATGGGCAAACTTTCTCGGTCCATAAGCCGCGGAGCCGCCAAAAGGACTAAAATAAAAAACCAAAGGTTACCCAGACCTTGTGGTGTGGTAACAATGAAAGATGAAAGAGGAATCAGAAAGATCGGAATTAAAGACTGGGCAGCACTTCTTTTTTCTTTTAAAAGGTGGGCAGCGGCCGAAAACCAAGCCATAGGTAGTAATAAGGCGGCGAGAAGTGGCACAAGAATTTTATCGGCCAAGTCAATTGGTACCAGGAAAGCGTGATAAAGAAAAAGAACAATGGAATATTGGCCGATATAGTAAAAAGGTTTTGGAGTGATGGTACCAAATTCGGCAATATGACTTTCGGTAGCCTGGTGAATAAACGAGTCAAAACCGTAACCAAGCGGGAAAACAAATAAAGCGATGGAGAGAAAAACAAAAAGGGCAGCTGAAACAAGCGGTAAGGTTAAAATTCGTTCCCGACCGCGAACTAGAAGGGCAGTAAGGAGAATTGCCGCCAGGCCAAAGGTAATGAATACGCTTGGTGTAACTACTTCCCACGGCGAACGAACAGCGGTTTCTGTAGCGGCTTTTATAACAAGCGAGACGGTTGTGGCAAGTAAAACCAGAACAACGGCCACGGCTGCCCCGATTTTTTGCGATTGTTGTAATGGTTCGGCCCAAGGATTATGTTTTGCTCCGGCCGGAATGGCTGTGCGGCCGGCCCTTTTTTCAATTAACCAAACTAACGAGGGAATTAGCAAAACCAGTGTTATGGCGACCGGGGCTGTAAACTCCGCCAGATAATAAAAGCCTGAGCCAATGATGGCGATAAGGGAAAGTAGGGAGAAAAAACCAAAGACGAATTGGGCCAAGCGGGCTTCTTTTGGCGCCGCGGCCCGACCAAATGGCGGCGCCGTGATAGCAATAAAACTTATAAGCAGAATTACTCCAACGGGAATATTTTTAAAGACAAAGATGTTAGCGACGAAAACAGCTAGAAAAATTACGCTTATTATGGTAAACTTGGCATTGGTTAAAAGGCGAAACATACGCTAAATATAATACCATGTTTTCGCGAATAGTTGATTTTTTAAAGAAGTTTCACCCAAAAGCCGAACGTGATCCGTATCGGTTGTTTCTGCACGACCGTTTAATGGCCGCCACGATTTTAAAACTCATTCCAAAATTTGTTCTTCCTAACCACATAACTATTTTGCGTTTGGTTTTGACGCCTTTTGTTTTGTGGTTTTTGATTACAGAGCAATACGCTATTGGCGTTCCGTTGTTTTTTGCCGCGGCTTTTACCGATGCTGTCGATGGCTCACTCGCCCGGACGCGAAGGCAAATAACCGCCTGGGGAACCTTGGCTGATCCAGTGGTCGATAAATTATTGATTGGTTTAGTTGTTCTTTTATTTGTCATCAAGTACATTGGTTTATATTTTGGACTTTTAATCGTTTTTTTTGAAGTGGTTATAATTGCCGGCGCTTTTTTTCGTAAATACAAAGGGTCTTTCGTAAGCGCCAATGTCTTTGGAAAAATTAAAATGATTCTGCAGGTTGCCGGGGTAATGTTTTTGTTGATTTCGTTGTGGGCGGATTTTGATTTGTTTAAAAGTGTCTCGGTCGGAACTTTTACTTTGGCGATTCTTTTTGCAATTTTGAGTTTGCTTTCCTATGGCATCTGAAACCAGACGGGATCTGCTAATTTTAGGCGTGGCCGGTTTGGTTTTTTTAATTTCCACGCAGATTTTGTCTTTTGTTGGTTCAACTTTTGTTTCGCCCGATGAAACCGCCAACGCTTTTTTTTCCGAGACTTTTTCTGTCCAAGGGCACTTGTATTCCTTCGAGCCTTTTAACAGCGTCTTAGGTGATTTTTTCTATCCGCGCGGCACAGTTGCTGTTGACGGCCGTCTTTTACCGATTGGATTTTTAGGCTTGCCTTTGCTTTTCGGCATGCTGATTAAGATTTTTGGTTTTTGGTCAACGACTTTTTGGACGCCGCTTTTTTCTTTTTTAGCTGTGGTTGCTTGGTACACGCTTTGGACTAAAATTTTTGATCGGCGAATTGGTCTTTTTTCCGCCCTGCTTTTATTGGTTACGCCGGCTTGGTGGTATTGGTCTGGTCGGCCACTTATGCCGAATGTTTTACTTGTTTCTTTTTTGATTTTTTCGCTTTACTTCTTGGTAACTCGACCGTGTTTAAAAATTTTTTCAAACAACCGTTGGGGCGATTTCCTTTTGGCCGGTTTAACTTTCGGCGGGGCCTTGTGGATCAGAACTTCAGAAATTTTTTGGCTTGGGCCAATTTTGTTCCTTGCGTGGGTAGTCGCGCGAAAAAAAGTTTCGTGGTCGACCATAGCCGCTTTCGGTCTTGGTTTATTTGTCGTGGTTTTGCCGCTTTTGTTTGTAAATAAGGCTATGTACGGTAATTATTTTGTTACCGGTTATACTGTTGCCTCACCCAGTATTGTTACGTTTAGCGCGCCAGCTAACAATAATGTTGCCGTCGAACAGTCTTGGCTTATGACGGCACGCGACCATTTATCAGTTTATTTACCATTCGGGTTGCATCCACGGGCCATGTGGCACAATGTTTGGAATTATGGTTTGCTCATGTTTTGGTGGTTAACCATTCCAGCTTTGGTCGGGGCCGGCCTTTTACTTTGGCAAGAAAAAACCAGACGTAGATTTTTATGGCCTTTATTGGGATTATTTTTGACGGCGGCAATTTTGGTTATTGTTTACGGTTCTTCGGCCATTCATGATAATCCTGATTTGTCGGCTATAACTATTGGTAATTCTTATTCGCGCTATTGGTTGCCGTTGTTTGTCGCCATTACCCCGTTGGTGGCCGTGGTTTTGACTAAGCTAGCGGAAAAAACTAAAAAGTTTATTCCGGTTGTTTGTTTTTTGGCTATTCTCGCCCTTAGCATTAATATCGTCTTTTTTTCTTCGGTTGATGCTTTGTGGCCGACCCGCGAACGTTTGATTGAAGCTGAAGTTGTTCGTGAACGCGTTCTTACTTTAACCGAAGATAATGCGGTGATTGTTACGGAGCGCGGCGACAAATTGTTTTTTCCCGATCGGGTGATTCGTTATTACTTGCGCGACGAAACGACCTACGCCTTGTTGCCGCAAATTATTACAATCGCTCCTTTATACTATTACGGGGTAACTTTGCCACAAATTGATTTAGATTATTTAAATAATCAGAAATTAGCGGCCGCAAAATTACGAATCGATTTGGTGGAAACCTTGGGAAGCGAATCGTTATATCGTTTTACTCTTTTACCATGAAAATTTTCGCTCGCATTATTCAAGTAGTTATAATTCTCATTCCTTGTGGGTTGTTTTTCTGGCTGTTTAATATTGCCGTTGTGCCCAGCGGGGTTTTTGTCACTTCACGAAATGTTAATGAAAGCTCGCCGTACCTTGATCGCCTTTTGCCTGATGCCCGGGTCGAAGAAACTTTTCAGGAAAGTGACGGCAACTGGGTTCAGAAAATTATTGGTGATCCGGTATTCTTTTTTGT
>Ga0172379_10007488_pt1 | contig 14161 bp, 13 predicted proteins | sample GrowelOW334metaG_FD_119756 | JGI IMG/M metagenome (GOLD analysis project Ga0172379, IMG submission 119756) | Groundwater microbial communities from an aquifer near a municipal landfill in Southern Ontario, Canada - Groundwater well OW334 metaG | ecosystem: Environmental > Aquatic > Deep... | reverse complement strand
GGTTCTCTGGGCACATTGTTGATTTACGCATTCGTAGTGATATTGTGGTGCAACACAGGTTGCCTGACATTGAGACAAGGTGTTTCCTGTGCCGGATTGTTGGACGCATTGATAATTTACACAGGCGTAATAAGTAGTTGGCGCAACACAGGTTGCTTGACATTGAGCTAACGTTGGCCCCGTGCCAGATTGCTGAAGACATTGATAAAAAGCGTTACATTCGTAGTGATATTGTGGCGCAACACAGGTTGCTTGACATTGAGCCTGAGTATCCCCAGGACCCGTTTGTTGGACACATTGATAATTTACACATTCATAATGGGTTCCAGCAACACAATGCCCACCCGTGACATATAAATCGCTACCAGTAATAATAACTCCTCCACCCCCATAGCAAACCTCTGGTGGCGTACACGCTCCGCAAAATCCCATACTCGTCGTACCACAAGCTGTTGGATCGCCAGCACATACTGCATATACCCTTAAAGGTGAAAAAATAAAACCAAAAACAGCAATAAAAATAATGCCCAGTAATAAAAATATTTTAAAACTATTTTTCAAACTTTTAATGGGTTAATATCAAAATTGAAAACGCCTCCAAGCTTCCGTCTGCAATAATTTTTGTTGCCACATTTACAAAATATCCCACCTTTAAGTCTGACAATTTTGAGGCAACCGATGTATTTTCAACAGAAACATCGTTAATTGTAACTTTTGCCGGCAATTTTATAGAAATCGTGCTAGATTCAAGACTCAAAACAATTGTTTTGCTGTCTACGCTTTTTATATTTCCCCTGGCAACAATTGAATTTACGGCAGGACTCATTAAATTTTTAATTGCTGCGCTTTGACTATTGCATAATGCAACAGCATCTTTTGAATCTCCGGTTAAGGATATTGCATAAGGGTTCGCCGGCTGTAAAAAATAAACTACGGCCATTCCGCCCAAAAAAGCACCCACTATTAAAAATATTGATAAAATAGCTAAAAACAAATTCATATAATAAATATTTTAATTATATATATTTCCTTATTATATAACTATTAAATTTAATTGCAAAATATATATTTTGGGGTAAAGTGAAGTAAGTAAAATATGGACACAGATACTCCTGAAATTAGTATCATACTCCCCTGCCGAAATGAAGAAGTTGGCCTGGCTTTTTGTTTAGAAAAAATAAAACAAGTAATAAAAACAAATAATCTTTCTGCTGAAATTATTGTTTCGGACTCCTCAACAGACAAAAGTCCGGAAATTGCTCAAAAAAATGAAGTTATTTTAATTAAACACGACAAAGAAGGTTATGGAATTGCCTATTTGGAAACATTTAAAATTGCCAAAGGAAAATATCTTTTTATGGCGGACGCAGACGGCACATATGACTTTGCCGAAATTCCAAATTTTATAAAACAGCTTAAAAAAGGCAACGACTTGGTTTTGGGCAATAGGTTTTCGGGAAAAATTGAAAAAGACGCAATGCCTTTTATGAACAGGTACTTGGGAAACCCGGTTTTGTCGTTTATTTTAAGATTATTTTTCTTTGCCAAAATAAAAGATTCCCACACGGGTATGCGGGCTATCAGAAAAAAATCTATTGAAGCGCTAAATCTAAAAACAACCGGAATGGAGTTTGCTTCAGAAATGATAATTAAAGCAATAAAAAATAACTTTAAAATAAAAGAAATTCCAATAAGTTATTACAAAAGGCTTGGAAATTCAAAATTAAAACCGTTCTCCGACGCTTGGAAACATCTGCGTTTTATGCTTTTGTATTCTCCCTTGTTTTTATTTTTTATTCCGGGAATTGTTTTGTTTTCATTGGGAATTGTCTTATTGGTGTGGTTTGCCTTCACAACACCAAACATTTTTGGTCTTAATATGTATTACCACCCAATGTTTTTCTTTTCAGCAATGGCAATAATCGGCTACCAACTGATAATTTTTTCCGCTTTCGCCAAGTCTTATGCAATAAACCATTTGGGAGAAAAATCAGAAAAAATGCAAAAACTTTATAAATACATTACCATTGAGCGCGCCAGCATTATTGGAGCGATTATTTTATTTGCCGGAGCCTTAATTTATTCAATAATTGTGATAAAATGGTTAAACAGCGGGTTTAAATCTTTAAACGAAATAAAAAATTCAATAATTTCCTTAACTTTTATTGTTTTGGGAACTCAAACAATTTTTTCTTCGTTTATGTTAAGTATTTTGAGTATTAAAGAAAAATAAAAAAATATGAATAAAATATTTTGGCTAACAGGGCTTCCGTGCTCGGGCAAAACAACCATTGCAAAAGAACTGGCAAAACAAATCCATGCAGAAATTTTAGACGGAGACGACATCCGCAGAATAATAAAAAATAATGATTTTTCTCTTGAGGGAAGAAAAAACCACATGGAGTCGGTTGCAGAATTTGCTTCTATATTAAGCAAATACAACAATGTAATTGTTTCCTTAGTTTCTCCAATAAAATCCGTACGCGACGAAATTAAAAAAAGATATCCAAATTTAACAGAAATTTTTATACACGCCCCGCTGGATGTTTGCATAGAACGAGACGTTAAGGGCATGTATAAACTTGCCCGCGATGGTAAAATAAAAAACTTCACAGGAGTTGACGATGTTTATGAAGAACCAGATGGGGCAACCACCAAGATTGATACAACAAAAAATTCTGTTGAGCAATGCGTAAAAATGATTTTGGATAAACACCACACTCCGGTAAAATATTCGCTTTTCATTGGCAGGTGGCAACCTTTGCATGCCGGTCACTTGGCAATTTTTGACAAAATGCGCCAGGAAGGAAGAAAAATTTTAATTGGGATTAGAAACACCGGGATAGACGAATCAAACCCGTATTCAGTAACAGAAAGGATAGAAATGATAAAAAAACAGGTTCCTGATGCAGAGGTGGTAGTTTTGCCGGATATTGAAGCTGTTTGCTATGGCAGAAAAGTTGGATACGAAATAAAAGAAATTAAAGTTGGAGAAGATATTGAAAAAATTTCCGCCACAGAAATTAGAAAACAACTGGGCAAATGAAGAAAATAGCCATTTTCCATAATTTTTTGGATAATATCGGCGGGGCAGAGTTGGTGGATTTGACAATGGCAAGAGAACTAAATGCCGATATTTACACAACAAATATCGATGCAGAAAAAATAAAAAAAATGGGCTTTGAGGATGTTCTGCCCAGAGTTTTTTCTATTGGAAAAGTCCCCATAAACGCTCCTTTTAAACAAGAATTTTCTTACTGGAAATTCCGAAAGCTAAATCTAACGGGCAAATATGATTTTTTTATTATTGCGGGAGACTGGGCAATGTCTGCATCTCTAAAAAACAAACCTCATTTTTGGTATGTTTACTCCCCCACCCGAGAATTATGGGATCTGCACAAATACACCAGACAAAACCTGGTCGCGCCATGGAAACGCCCCCTTTTTGATGCATGGGTTTTTGTTAGAAGGATAATTAACAAGCACGATGCAAAAAATGTTCAAAAAGCCGTTTCAATTTCAAATGTGGTAAAACAAAGACTAAAAAAATATTTAAACATTGATTCAGAAGTTATTTATCCGCCAACCGAAACATCAAAATATTATTTTGGAAAAACTGGCGACTACTGGCTTTCTGTAAACAGGCTCTTAAATTTCAAAAGAATTGACTTGCAACTGAAAGCTTTCGAAAAACTTCCAAGTGAAAAATTGATTATTGTGGGAAGCTATGAAAAATCCAGCCATTTTCTTAAATATACTAATTATTGTAAAAAAATTAAACCGAGTAACGTTGAAATACGTTCATGGGTTTCGCACAAAGAGTTGATAGATTTATACGCAAACTGCAAAGGCTTTATAACCACCTCAAAAGATGAAGATTATGGAATGAATGTGGTTGAAGCTATGGCATCGGGAAAGCCCGTAATAGCCCCCGCAGAAGGCGGTTACCTGGAAACTATAATAAACGGCACCACCGGAATACTAATCGAAAACATAGACGAAAATAAGCTTGCAGGGGCCATCAAAAGCATAAAAAATCCTGGAGCATACAAAAATGCCTGCATTGAGCAGGCAAAGAAATTTGATACTAAAATTTTTATTGAAAAAATCAAACACCTTTTATAAAATTCATAAACCTGTTGAAGGTTGGGCTTTTTTTCCTTAGTTTTGCAGAAATAATACAGGCATAAATATATGGCAAATATATCAGGTACGAAAAAAAATAGTATAAAAAATTTTCATTCCAGTTTCTTTTAGAAACATCTATGGATTCCTTGTATTGCAAATCCATATGTTTAACGGACTTACAATCTTCATGAAATCTTGATTTTGAAAAAATTTCGTCAACAAAATTAAATTCGTATTTTTTATTTATTCTAAGATACCATTCATAGTCCATACATAAACTATTTTTTTCGTCCAAATATCCTATAGTATCCAGTATTTCTCGTTTTACAAAAGTTGATGGCTGAGCAAGATGGAATTTTACATAGACAGAATTCCACCTTTTTATCAGCTCCGACCTCTTAAATTTGCGAGATTTAAGGTATTTAAAAATTTTTCCGTTTTCATCAATAAATACGTTCTGTCCAAAAACAACTTTTTCCTCCGGATTTCTTATAAAATAGTCTGCTATTTTTTGCAAAGCTCCGGGCTCCAACAGATCGTCTGCGCAAAGCCAGTTGATAATTTCTCCGGTTGCCATTCTAAACCCCTTATTAATCGCTTCGCTTTGACCACTATCTTTTTCCGAAATCCATTTATAACTCAAGCCTTTGCATTTTGTTTCATATTTCTTTATTATTTCCAAACTGTTATCAGATGACAAGCCATCAACAATAATATACTCCAACTCAAAATCCCCCACCTGATTAATCACAGATTTCATTGTTTCCTCAATAAATTTTCCCTGATTAAGGTTTGGAGTTATTATGGATATTTTCATAAATGATCATTTTTTTGAAACTATTATAAAAAAATGCCTCGTTTTGGGAACAAAAACCTTGCTCTGAATTTCAAAACCAATTTTATCCGCAATTTTTTCTATTTCCTCTGGATGATAAAATCTAAAAATAGAACGGTTGTCATACTTTCCGTTTTTAGCTAGGTTTTCAACAAAAAAATTATACCCCTCGTCACTCATAAATGTTTGAAGGTGTATAACGCACTTTCCGCCGCTTTTTAAAACACGATGAAACTCACTAAAATACCCATAAATTTGTTCTATATATAGATGAACGAAAGTGCCAATTGAAAATATAAAATCAACAGAATTGTCAGATATGTCTGACAAACTTGAGTCCTTATTGTGTAAAACCCTGACGTTTTCTTTATTTCCGTAAATATTTTTTAGCAAATCACAAACATATTCAGAATTCTCAACAAGATAATACTGCGTAGCATTATTTACTAAGTATCTCGAAAAACGGCCCGAGCCAGGCCCTATTTCACATATTGCACATTTTTCTTTTGGCAGAAACGGTAAAATATAATTTTTAAACCACTTATCTGCATCTCTCCACTCAGCATCAATGGATTCTTCAAAACTAATATTTTTTTCTTCCGCGTTTTTTTTATGCCTTTGAAAAAATTTATCCCACTCTCCCGACATATTTTTACATTTAAATACTAATAATAATTATTGTATAAGCATAGCATATTTTTTTTCAATATCAACCATATTGCCACCCGCGGAATTATTTATTAATATAACAACATACAGCTAACGTAAAAAAATGATAATATCTCATAAATATAAATTCATCTTCATTCATATCCCCAAAACTGGCGGAACAAGCATCAAAAGAACGTTGGAGCCTTTTTTGGGCACAAATGACCTAAGGGGCGTAGACAATCACGACAGCCCGCTTCACCACCACAGAACTGCTCTTGAAATTAAAAAATTTGTCGGGGAAGGTGTTTGGAATTCATATTACAAATTTGCATTTGTCAGAAATCCTTGGGACTTGATGGTATCAAACTATCATTATTTTAAAAATACAAAAGCGCTAAAAAATATTGTTCCTGAGTGGGAAAAAATTAGAGACAGGGACTATAAAAGCTTCCAAGGATTCATTGACACACGGGGACCCAAAGACTTTTTGCTGCAGTCGCGATTTATAGAAAATGAAAAAGAAGAAATTATTGTTGATTTTGTGGGCCGACTCGAAAACATGGAAGAAGATTTTGATAAAATATGCAAAAAAATTAGGCTTGACGGTGTAAAAATTTCACATCATAACAAAAGCAATCATGAAAATTATGTAAGTTATTATGATTCAAAACTTGAAGAAAAAATAAAACACACCTTCAAAAAAGACATAGATAATTTTGAATATACATTTGATAAACGTCCGGAAAATTATTTGAATACCTCAGGCATTTTTTTGCTACGACAGAAATTATCAGAAATAAGCAGAAAAGTATCCCCAGCATACCCACATAAACCTAAAGTTTCTATCATAACCTCCGTTTTTAATGGCGACGCGTATATCAATAATTTTTTAACAAATATTACAAAACAAACCATATTTTCTGATTGCGAATTAATTTTAATAAACCCTAATTCTCCCGGCAAAGAAGAAGCAACAATATTGGAGTTTATGAAAAAATATCCAAATATAATATACAAGAAACTAAAAAATGATCCTGGGCTTTACGAATGTTGGAACATGGCTATAAAAATGTCAAAGGGAGACTACATAACAAATGCAAATTTGGATGATTCTCGAGCCCCAGAGCACATAGAAAAACTTTTGGCCGAATTTGAAAAAGATCCCGAGCTAGATTTAGCATGCTCGGAAATATTAGTGACAAAAAATCCGTTTGAATCATGGGAAAAAAATTCTGCCAAAATAACCTGGTTTATGGACAAAAAAGAATATTTTGGCATTATTGATATGTTCCAATTTAATAATAAAATAGCTCCCTGCAACATTCCACATTGCATGCCATTATGGAAAAAAAATATTCATAACAGATTTGGATTTTTTAACGAAAAATCATATAGCTCAATAGCAGATTATGAATTTTGGTTAAGGTGTCTCAAACATGGCGCAAAATTTAAACTGATAAAAAAAACTTTAGGGTTATATCTTTTGAATAGTAACTCATATGGTCAAGCAGATAAAAGAAGGGCCCTTTTGGAAAAAACTGTTATAAGCCAATATTACGAGGGATTAAAATCTGGCGCTAACGATGGAAAATATCCTTCAAAAATTAATATAGAGAGAGCTCTTGGAAAAAACTATGGAGCACACCACAGAAGCGGGTGGAACTATGCGATGTTTCAACTGAGAAAATTACATAAAGAAGGCGGAATATTACTTGAAGGATTTATCGAAAAAAAATTCGCATGGGGATCAGATTACGGAGATAAAAAAAATAACCATACTGCACATGAAGAGCCCTGGATCGGATTTATTCACACGCCTCCAAACATACCGAAATACTACCGATACGACGGTCAGCATTTTGAAGATATTTCAAAACTTAATACATGGCGAGAGAGCTTAAAATCATGCAAAGGAATATTTTGCCTTTCTCAATACCATAAAAATTACCTGGAAAAACACCTGAATGTTCCCATAGAAGCGCTAATACATCCAACCGAAACTCCCGAATTAAAATTTGAATTCGATAATTTTATTGCTAACCAAGATAAAAAAATTGTTCAGGTTGGTTTTTGGTTAAGAAAATTAAACTCTATTTACTTTTTAAAACCTAAAAGGCTCATCAAGGCTATGTTAAAAACCAGGAGAGACAACCTTCTTTTGGATCGAGCCGAACAAGAAAAAATTTCCTTAGGATTAAAAATAGACAAAAGTGAGGTTAAGTTGGTGGAATACCTCACCAACGATGAATATGATGAATTATTTTCAAAAAATATAGCTTTTATGGATCTATATGACAGTAGCGCCAATAATGCAATTGTTGAGTGCATTGTGCGCAACACCCCTCTATTAATTAATCCTCTTCCTGCGGTAGTTGAGTATCTTGGAGAAGATTATCCTTTCTATTTCTCCTCACTAGAAGAAGCATCAAAAAAAGCAGATGATTTTGATTTAATTAACGAAACTTTTATTTATCTTAAAAACAAAGATAAAACAAAATTTTCCGGAGATTATTTCTTAAAATCTGTTGCTGAGTCAAAAATATACAAATCCCTCTAGATAATTTTTATACTATTTTTATATCGTCAAAACTATCGATCCGTTGTGAAAAATTTCCGTACATTTTTGAAATCATTTCCTGATTTTTATTAGATTCTGTTTTCCAATTTGTTTTTCTCTGTTTTTTAGGCGGAAAATTTTTTATTTCCTCCTTATCAATTTCCAAAAAATCAAAAACCTCGGGCAGATGATCCCACATTTTTTCGTATTTTACAAACATTATCTGATAACTTCTGTCCTTGGAATTAAGCCAATTGTCAAAATGATTTTCAAACATAAATAGGTCTTTTCCGTTTGAAAGATAGTCTCCCAAATCCCAGCCCGCACTTATTTTTGACCAGTCCCCCTCCATATTTCTACAATGATGAATAGGCCAAAAAATGAAACTCCTATCCCTTTTTGAAAAATGATAGACAATAGTATTTTCTGGCTTATCAAAAATATAAATAGCTTTTTTTATAAAACTTAATTTTGGAGGATTTTTTGTGTGCTTTAACCAATCTGCCCCTCCTCTGCTCCTATCATTTGTTTTTTTATATTTTGAAATAAAATCAATCAAAAAAGTCGTACCGCATCCCCCAAAGGAGCTTACCAAATAGAAATCTTTAGCCTCGGATGTTAATTTGTCCATTTATTCTCTTATTAATTTGTTCAAATTCGTTCTTATTTCTTTCCTGCATATTTATCAAATAATTCAAAAGCAATTCAACGCTCTGCTTCATAAGTTCCTTGTCGGCAAATTTATTAAAATCCGGTAATGGATACGATGGACTTGGGATATCCTTGTGACTTTTAATATACAAATCTATCTCTTCAATGGTCTTTATCGCTCTTTCGAAATTGACAATATTCGTACTAATATTTTCAACGTGAGTGCTCATATGCTCAACAGATGTGTTAATACCTTCGATACGAGTATTAATGGTTTCAAAATTACCTATAATATTTTTACTGTTTTTTTCAATTTCTATTAATAGCTCATTTAAAAAATCGACCATTTCTTTGCTAAAAACCTTTTGACTATTATTTATGCCACTTATATTATCTATTATATTGTCAACATTTTTCTGGTACATACTCAACTTAATGTTGGCATCATGAAAATTTCTATCAAGGTTATGTTGTACTCTTAAGTACATTTCCAGCACAATCAAAAGCATAAAAGCGAATAATACAGCCACTCCCGATAAGATGGACGCAACCGGAAAATAAAAAGACAACATAAAGGAAGCAACCACAAGCAAAATAGTTACAACTCCCACAAAAATTTTTGCTTTTATTTCTATATTCATTTTTTTATTTTCCTGAATAATATTTAATTACTTCTTCTGGCTTTCCCTCAAATTTTATTTCTCCGTTTTCCAGCATAACCACCCTATTGCAATATTTTTGTATCATATCTAAGCCATGACTGACCAGGATTACCGCCGCCCCCTTTTTTATCAGATCCTCCATCTTTTTAACACCTTTTTCCTGAAAATCAAGATCCCCACCAGCCGAAAAGGCTTCGTCAAGCAATAGAACATCCGGATTATGATGTTCTAAACAATGCACCGAAATAGAAAAAGAAAGCCTTGAAACCATACCAGAAGAAAATTGAAAAACCGGCGTATATAAATAATCCTTAAGACCGGAAAAATTAACTATTTCATCCATCTTTTTATTAATTTCTTTTTTGGTAAGCCCCATAACAGCACCCAATAAATATATGTTTTCTATCATCGTAAGCTTTGCCTTAAGACCCTGCCCAAACCCGGTAACGTAAATAAGGCTCCCATCCGTCTTAACCTGACCCGAATCAGTATTATAGATCCCTGCCACAATTTTTAAAAGAGTAGACTTGCCAGAACCATTTTTACCAATAACTCCCAAAATTTCCCCAGCATGAACCACAAAAGAAACGTTTTTAAGAACTTCGAATTCAAAATGTTGGTCTTTTTTGGAAAAAAGGCCTAAAACTTGCGACAAAACAGACTTATTTTCCTTTTTTACTCGCCTGGTAAACCTTTTTGTGACATTAGCCAGTTTTATTCTTTCAATCATACAAGTTCTGAAAATTTATGTTTGAATTTTTCAAAAACGAATAGGCCACCGGCCAAAAATCCAATACTAATGCCAATAGAAGCGAGAATCATCCATAACTCGGGCATTTTTTGATAAACAACAATCTGGCGGGAAACATCCAAAAAATAAAAAAACGGATTAAATAAATTCATATAATAATTAGGATCTGTGGCTTTTATGGCATAAAAAGTTGGCGTTATAAAAAACAATAATTGGCTTGCAAAATTCCAAACGTTTGAAAAATCGCTAACATATGTGCCAATAGTAGAAAACAAAAAGGAAACGCCCGTCAAAAAAACCAAAAAGAAAAATAGAATAATGAAATAATAAATTATGCCAATTAGAGAAATTTTATAAAATACCATGAATACCGCAATGAGTGCCACTTCAAATAAATGGGAAAAAACAAATTGAAAAATATTTGAGAGGATAAAAGGTTCATATTCTATTTTCATTGATGTTATAAAAGATGCGTTCCCCGAAACAGAATTAATGGAAGAACCGGCTATAGAGGTAAAAAGGTTGCTCATCACTATGCCAAAAAGCAGATAAATCGGATAAAATTCAATTTTTGATCCGGAAAAAGCCACTCCTCTTATAAAAAGTATAATCAAAAATAAAAGCAACGGATTCAATAAATACCATAATATTCCAAGATAACTGCCTTCGTTTCTCAACTTAAAATTTGCTTTAGCCAAGATAAGGCTCAAACCTATAATGTTCCTAATTTTTCTATAATATTTTTTAAACATCTCCTAATTTACTTTGTATAAATAAAGATTTTCTGAACTTTTATCAATTTTTGTAAACCCCGGGCAACTAAATTCGTATAGATAAATATAATCCAATTTCAAATTTTTTGCCATAATTGACTTTTTATTGCAGTCACCTTGTAAAAAATTAACCACCGAACTGATATTCCCAGCAGAGATTGTCCCCTCTTTTGCAACTTCGGGGATATTATCAGTGGCAACGGCAACAACCAGTCCCTTCCACGGCAAGCTTAAAAACTTTTTATTCTTTATCCCTGCAAAAAGCTTAACATCATCGGCCACCAAATAATTATTTGCCGGAGCCTTTGCAAAGGCCGTCGCCTGGCTTAAAGAATCAACCAAAATAAACTTTTTCCAATTCTCCTGTTTTGTGTAGTTGGGGATAGAAATAACAAAAAATAATAAAAACAAAATCCCTATATACCCTGAAACCGGACATTTGTTCAACTTTACCTTAGAATCCAAATATTCTAGAATTTTTTGCAAACCGAATCCGGATATTAATACAACAATTATAGCTGTAAAAAAGACAACCCTTTCGTATTCAATAATTACTCTAAAAAGTACAAACGCATATAAAGCCCAAAAGATAAAACCCACTACTATTTGCGAGAATAGCCACTTAATATTTTTAATAATATGGATCAAACCAAAAACAAACAATACAATAACAAAAAGTGGCAACACACTAAAAAAGTTATAATGTTGCACAAAACTTCCGCTCAACGAAGGATAAAACAATCTGGAAAATAGCATATTTGAGGCCGCAGAGGCGTTGGAAGCAGTAAAAGAAGCCAGATATAGAAAATAAACAGCTAAAACAAGCGCAATAAACCCCACAAGCGAATACCAAATAATTTTTCGTATTTTTGGGTTTTTCCAGCCCGAGGCTGGTCCGCCTTGGGCGGAAAAATCTATTTTTGGCAACAAAAATACCAATAAGGCCAAACCATAAAATATAATTAACGGCGAATAAAAAATTAAAACAAAAAATCCGGACAAAAAAGCCCATTTTGCCTTATTCAAAGACATAAAACAAAACCCCAGCAAAGAGAAAATAATTCCCAAATGCACAGGGATAAGGTGCCAAATCCCAGGAAGATTTGCAGCCGAGGTTATATAAAGAACAGACAAAGCGGAAATGGCGGAAGTTACTTTTGGCAATTTGTTTATCCTTAAAAATACATAACAAATTAAAATTATTAATGTGTTTATAAATATTGCAAAAATATTGTAACTCAGCAAAGGATTGACTCTTAGTAATAAAATTAATCCTGCCAAAAAAGAATAAAATGGGGCAACAAAGTTTGGGAAGAAGGTATTATTTAATGGATTCTTAAGCGGTAGCAGGTGCGTGTTTATAGAATATTTTATTAAAGAGACTGCATCCCATTCATCAGAAAAATATGGATATGGATAAACCATATTTTTTACCTCGTGATAAGAAACTATTTGATCGGTGGCAATATTTATTTTTCCCGTATAGTTATAGTGAACCTGATACAAAATTACAGCAGAAACTAAAACAACAAAAACTATTATCCAGTCCCAGCCCGAGGCTGGTCCGCCTAGGGCGGATATTTTTTCTTCTTTAATTTTTCTAAAAACAAACCACCCAACCACCAACGATGCCAGTATATTTGCGGGAAAAATTATCCAAAAATAAAAAATCCCAAACAGCTGGGTCAAAATAGCCAAAAGTGATTGAAAAACAATCCAAAAAAACAAAACATAAACAAAACCCTGCTTTTTATCTTTAAAAAACAAAATTGCCGTAAATTGGCATAGCAATAAAATCAGACCCAAAACTAGGTAAATCATTAAATAATATTACAATAATTGCCAACAAAAAAACAGCCCTAAAAGCTGTTCTTTTGTCGCCCTAATTCGTTTTAGATTTCTAACATAATATAAGTGGGTGCTCTCACACCAAGACCACGGCCTTGGCAAATTTGAACTCCCATAAAAAAGTTCGTATAGAATCTAATGATGAATCAGAGCTATCTTTATTGTAATTCTTTTAAACTACAGGTCAAGAGCCTTCACTATCTGCTTTATCAGGCTCACAACAACAGGAGGTGGCATTAAGCTATTAGACAAAGTCCCCTCGTCATCTCTCACTTCCCAGGGCTTTTCGTCAACCTCTACCTTTTCTCCAATCATTGCATATGAATATTCGGGAGTTATTTCATAGTCATCTGTAAACTCTTTAACTTTTTCCACAGGAATAGAGTTTCTCAAGAGCACTTTTGGCACCCCTTGCAGGTTATATGCTTCTTTAATAAGCATTTCATCTTTTTCCAGTCTGTCTTTAATCGGGGCTATCCCGTGTTCATCTCCTTCTTTTTGAATCATTCTGGCGCCTTTGCAACTTGAGTTGTCACAAATTAAATAAAACTTTTTAGTTTCTTTATCATATTCAACATTTTTTGTCGGTAAAAGTTTTATACTTCTGGAAGTTTGGCACAATGGACAAATGACTCTGTATTTTACTCTTTCATCAATAACAGTTGTTGGCACATCTATTAAAACAAAAACGTCCGGGTCATCTCTATATCCAATAAGGTCACGGAAAAACAGGGCATAAGAAACCTGATCTATGTCCCTTGGAAATCCGTCAATAAAAATTGCTTTTCTACCAAGTTTTGAAATTTCCCGTTTTGCCAAAGCCAAAATCAATTCAGTTGGCAAAAGAATTTTTGTAGATCTTGATTCTAAAGATTTTATTATGTCTTCCAATGGCAAGAATCCTCTGTAGTTTAGTCTTAAAAAATCTATTAGGTCTTTCTTTTTTGATTCGTCTTTTAAAACTTCGTCAAAAGACCTTATCATGTCCCCAATAGAAAAATGAGCGATTTTGTCTTTATCTACAACTTCGGCAAACATTTTAGAATATGTCCCCTTTCCCGAAGATTTCTTACCCATTAAATAAGCAATAAAAGTTTTATCTTTTAAAAATTCTCTCAGTTTTTGAATTTCCGGTCCGGCCTTATATTCAAAATATTCTTGACGGCTTTTTACGTCTGTTAAGTCAAATTTTTTGTACGTATCGCTTTTTGTTTTAAAAATTGGAAAATCTAGACCCTTCATACTATTTTATTTTATTTTAATATTACTTCCGTTTGATATTATTGTTATATCACCATTTTGGTC
>Ga0172379_10007487_pt1 | contig 14162 bp, 19 predicted proteins | sample GrowelOW334metaG_FD_119756 | JGI IMG/M metagenome (GOLD analysis project Ga0172379, IMG submission 119756) | Groundwater microbial communities from an aquifer near a municipal landfill in Southern Ontario, Canada - Groundwater well OW334 metaG | ecosystem: Environmental > Aquatic > Deep... | reverse complement strand
GCTCGTCGTTGACCGGGAGAGTTTTGATGATCCTACAGATAGTGCCAAAACTATAGTAGTCATTGATACCTGAAGCAGTTGATTTGGAGTCTCTTTGGGAGACGAAACAAACATCCAGATTCCGTTTGGCGGCCTCGGTAACTCCGTTTATGGAAGCCGGGCGACCAAAAGTAAGGACGGCTTCGGTATCGGGAAAGATAACGCCTTCCTTGAGGCCAATAAAGGGATAAAAGAGAACTTCTTGAGATTCGTTTTGTTCTAGTATGTCTGCCATAGCTAAAAGATTTTAGCAGACAGAGCCAGAAATTGCTAATAGGGAAAAATCAGCCTGGTGCCGAGCAGGATCGTGGCCAATATTGTAAGAATGGTGAGAATGAACAGAAGAGAAAATGAAAAACTTTTTTTATTTTGGAACATTTATTTTTTGGGCTGAACGGTAACTGTGTTTTCTTCAGACCAGAGATGCTTTTTCTGCACCTTGGCATAGGAGCGAAAGTATATTTTCCCGGGCTCGTTGAAAGATATAGAAACATCAAAGTCGGAGGGTAGGCGGAAATCCCCCACTTCATAATCCGAAGGGTGGTACGGGTAGCCGACGGCTTCGGGTGAATCAGCTTCGGTCAGAGCCGAAGGAGAGCTTTCGTACCCCCAGTAGATTGAGGTAGCTGTGGTTTGCAGGTCTGAGGGAGCATCTATACGCCAAACGAAGGAGCCGCGAGATCCGGCCGTGATTGTTTCCGGGAAGGAGAGATTGCTGACTTGAATTATGGATGATCTTTCTTCTCTCTTGGCTTTTTGGGACTGAAAATAGTTGTAGAAAACCAAAAGGATAATAAAGATAACAAAAAGGAGAACAAAAATGAGGATGTTTGTTTTGGGCTGTTTTTCCGGATTCACTGGAGCTAATTATATTGGATTAACAGGGATAAATGTGGAGGCAAGCTTGCCTATAAGGAAGCCGATACCGGCGGCAGACAGAGATACAAGGCTCATTTCCAGACCGCTTATGATTTTGTTTCTGTGGGCAAAATGACCTTTCACAAAGCCGATGGTAAAAAGAAACAGAACGGATAGTAGCACCGACGGAAAGATGGCACGCGACGGGGAGATAAAAAAGAAAGGAAAGACAGAAACCAGTCCACCGACAATATACGACAGGAACATATAGGCCGAGCCGGAGACCGAACGCCTGAATACGGCGGATTCCGAGGCATGGGCAATCTCGAGCTCAGATTTGTCCGAAAGATAGGTGCCGGCGGCCATGGAGAGGCTTTCTACAATGATCAAAACCAGAGCGGTAAGAATCACCAGATAACGATTGTCCGTGCCCGCGGCGATACCGACGACGACTCCCAGAGTAGATACAATGCCGTCTTCGAGACCAAAGATGATTTCTCTTGAGGGAAGTATATATTTCAATTTTAGGTTTAATTGGTACTGTATTAATAGTAATACTTTTTTTGGCGTGAGACCTCCACCTTGACTTACAGGCTTGGTTTGATATACTATCGGATATCCAATAACTTGCTCTTTAACCCTTAAAAGACCATGACGGAGGAATGGATGAGTAAAATAATCGCGTTTTTGATAAAAGTACAGAAACCATGGTACGCACAAATGCTGGCTTTTGCTGCAATTTGTGCGCTTTATGTGATAGCTCTTGGGAAGCTGACAGGCATCCTCGTGGTGGTAGCGATGATATTCCACGAGCTTGGACACCTATACGTATTTCGCTGTGCAGGAATTAAGGCAACCATAATGATACTTTTCCCTCTTGGCGCTGTCGCGTTGCCGATCAATGACGATGAGAACAAGAAAAGCGATACTTTGCCTTACCGTACTCTGGGTTGGCTGATGCTTGCCGGCTTGATAGTAAATAGCTTGCTGGCCATAACCGGTATTGTCATGATGACCCGGTCCGGAAACATACGAGAGGTGGGACAGGCTCTTCTGTACGTGAATATTGTACTGATGGGTTTGAACCTGCCACCTATTTCGAACTTGGACGGAGGAATCTTCTTCCGGATCATCTCGTCTTCAATGACCAGAAGGAATGCCAATATTCTAGCAGCAGCCATCACCACTACCGTTCTAGCGTCGTTGCTTGGGATCATGATCAACTTTGATCTAGAATGGAAAGAGTTGCTGATCGCACTCGTTAGAAATTATGGAGCATCCAGCTTGGTGCTGATTAGCATCATTACATTGTGGTCTAGTGTAAATCACAAAGACAAGTTGATGCCGATCGTCCCAGAGTCGATGGGAGCATTAGAAACCACAGTTCCTTTGTTGGCGTATCTTGTGCTTTTTGCACTAGTGATATCTACACTACTGATAGGGATTGTTTAGCCGGCCAAAATGGCCGGTTTTTTGTGCATAAATATTTTGCTTCTGCTTTGTGTCTAATAGATTATTTTTGATAATACTTCTTTCCTCTTAGTTTTTCCGGTAAGAGATCGGAGTCGGTATACATTTCGTAATCCTGGCCATATCCCAACTTTTTCATTAGTTTGGTGGGGGCATTGCGGAGATTGAGGGGGATAGGGAGATTACCGAATTGTTTGACATCAGCCAGGGCAGACATATAAGCGTCGTAGGCGCGACGATCTTTCGGAGCTGACGCAAGGTAAACTGTCCCGGCGGCTAAGTTCTCCTGGCATTCGGGGTAGCCAATCGTATTGCAGGCCTGGAAGACGGCATTGGCGACAACAAGTGCTGTAGGAGAGGCAACGTCTTCGGAGGCAAATACCACCATACGCCTGGCAATAAATAACGGATCTTCTCCGGCGGCAACCATGCGAGCAAGATAATAGAGAGAGGCATCGACGTTACCGGCTCTCATGCACTTTATAAAAGAGCTGATGGTGTTGTAGTGCTCCTCTCCTTGCTTATCGAAACGGAGGAATTTAGACTGGAGGGCGTTTTTGAAATTATCTATCGTGAGTTCGTGGTAAAGATTGGCCGTGGACTCGACCAGGGTGATGGCTTGTCTGGCGTCACCGTTGGCAAAATTGGATAACCACTCCTTGGCGTCTATCTTTATTTTCAGCTTGACGGCTTTGGAAGCCCGATCGATGATTTTGGATATATCTTCAGGCGAGAGTTCGTTTAGGACAAATACCCGACACCGGGAAAGAAGCGGAGCGATGATTTCGAAACTGGGGTTTTCCGTGGTAGCACCTATCAGAGTAAGAAGTCCGGACTCAACAAACGGAAGAAGATAATCCTGCTGGGCTTTATTGAAGCGGTGAATTTCGTCCAAAAAGAGAACTTTGGGGCGTTCGTCTTCCGTCTTCAAGTTGACAATTTTTCTGATGTCTTCTTTGCACGCCGAGACGGCACTGAGCTCAAAAAACTGAGCATCGAGCGCGTCTGCGTAGATCCGAGCAATGGTGGTTTTGCCTGTACCGGGAGTACCCCAAAGAATGAAAGAAAAAAGAAGTCTGTTTTCTATAGCTAGGCGGATTGGCTTGCCTTGTCCCACAAGATGATCCTGGCCGATATATTCAGTTAAGTTTCTTGGTCTGATTTTTGAGGCTAGTGGCTCGGGCATAGGTTTTCGGTCTTTATTTGGGTTAATATTAGACGTAAAATAGACTCATGTCAAGAAAATTTGAAAAAAAGAAAGATACCTCGTGGGAGAGGGCCGGAAAATGGTACGGGAACCTCGTGGGAGAGAAGGGCCATTTCTATCATCAGTCGGTGGTAATACCAAAAAGTCTGAAATTACTGGATATAAAGCCGGAGTCAAAACTGCTTGACGTAGGCTGTGGCAGTGGTGTGCTGGGGCGACACATTCCGGCGCAGGTGAAGTACTTGGGAGTGGATAAAGCGCCAAGTCTTATAGAACAAGCCAAAAAAATCGATGGAAATATGAATCATAAATATGCAGTGGCGGACGTGACCGAATCGATACCGGGTGATAATTTTGATCGAGCAGTAGTGATTCTGGCACTTCAAAATATTAAAGAGCCGGAAAAGACGATAGAAAATATTGCCAAGAAATTAATCCAGGGAGGAAAACTGCTGATCGTACTTAACCATCCATCATTTAGAATTCCGCGGCAAAGTGGCTGGGAAATAGACAAGGGCAGTAAGACGCAGTATCGAAGAGTCAACCGATACATGAATCCATTGGAGATACCGGTAGAAATGCATCCCGGAAAACGAGACGGGCAGCTTACCTGGTCTTATCATCATCCCCTATCCGATTATTCCGATTATTTGTACAAATCAGGATTTCTAATTGAGAAAATCGAGGAATGGACTTCCGAAAAAATTAGTAAGGGAAGCGCCGCCGGTATGGAAAACAGAGCTAGAGAAGAGTTCCCGATGTTTATGGCGATACTGGCGGTGAAGAAATAGATGCTATATTTACCTAAATTACTATTTATTTTTATCTGCCTTGTTTAATCTGAGCGGAAGAATAATTATTTTCATCGGGCCGGAGGGATCGGGAAAGACTACCAATGCCAAAAGACTGGCAAAAGAGACCGGTAAACTTTACCTCACAACCGGAGATATGGTACGGGACTTGGCCAGAAGTGACGAGGGTGAGCTGGGAGAAGAATGCCGAGCGACCTTGTCCGAACATCGATACGTTGACGGAAAGCTTATGCCCAGGATACTGCTCAAAAGATTCCAGCAAGAGGACACGAAGGATGGGTTTATTCTTGATGGTGGACTGAGAACACTAGAGGAGACAAAAGACTTTATGATTACTCTGGAAAAAGCGGACAGAGAGATGCCGGTTACGGTGATTCACCTGGAGATACCTGAAGAAATTAGTTTGGAAAGGCTGGTATACGGCGAGGATGCTAGACTGAGGGTGGACGACACGATGGAAGGGGTAAAAAGCCGGCTTGCAAACTATAACAATAAGCTAAAAGAGAGATTAGCCGTGATTGCAAATCAATCAGGATGGAGGCTGGAGGTAGTGGATGCAACACCACCGGAAGAGGCTGTGTACCAGGCTGTGTGCGAGGCAATCACGAGAGGTTGGTAAATTTAGCCTCAAGGAAGTAAAATATAGATACTTTGCGGGGTCTGCTAATGGTAGGCATGCGGACTCTGAATCCGTCAATCGGGGTTCGAATCCCTGCCCCGCAACAGATAAGGATTTCCCGTACAGGGTACGGGCACTCGCCCGCGCGCCCGGCACCGCGCGGAGCGATGCGAAGGGCTTTTTATACTCCACCACAATCTGTCTGTCTTTCAAAAAGAAGTTCGACCCGATGTTTTGGACGAAGATCCGCAGATCAGAGTCCGCGGAACCCTTGCGCGCGATTTTTTGCGCCTGTATGGCGCAATTTATGAAATCTGAAAAAGGTTCGAGACCTGGAATCAGAAGTCTGATATCTCCGCTCTGACAATCCGCCAACCATCTCGACTGACCTCTTTCGGTGTGTCTACCGATGAATAACAGAGGTTTGACGTAGTAAAATATCCACAAACATTATGCCACACCATCTTGAGCCAAGCCGAACCACCAAAGCAGCTGAAGTTTTGACACGTACAGGTCATCCAATGACTTTGGAAGAATTAGCTATGAGTATCGGAGTCACACCCGCCAAACTACGGTCTACTCTTACCAATTTCGATTCACACATTGTTCGTGTAGGAAATAAACTTTTTGATTTGGGGGATCGAACATACAAGGGACGCACATTTCGGTACACACCTACTGAAAGAGAGATAAAAATTGGTGCAATCGAGAATCATCAAGACATCACATATCTTCTTGATGGATTCCGTGGTTTCTGGAATGATATACATCTCACGGATAGCAATGACAATACCGCTACACTAATCAGGGAGAAAGGTAAAAATAGGAAATATTACCGAGGATTGTTGCCTCTCCTTAAAAATAATCCGACAAAGCAAGGAGACGACTGGTTGTTTACTTGTCAAGATTTGTCTACTCATACTTACTCGTTCAGAGTGCAAAAGAGGAGTGATAGGGATGAAGTGAAAATCAAGAAGAACAATAAAAAATTGGCCGATATGGTGTATTCCATTCTCTCTCACGCTTTTACGAGAACAGATACCGACATGTTTCTAATTCGTAAATACGCTTTTCTTTTTGACGGCTTTAACGACCATGCGCCTGATAGTATAGCCAACGCTATAAAGAGTGACCACCGTTTCCTTCACACCTTTCGTGATATCTTATGTGGATGGACAGGAAAACCCTTTCACGATTCAGACGTTCTGACTGTTGCGATCAAAAAGTATTACTATCTAGCTGATGACAGTACCTATGTTCGAGTAAACGTTCAGGAAGATGAATGGGGCGACCGGGTAGGCTGGTGTACAAGGTGTGACAGTTTCCTCTTATGGTCATCTGTCACAGGTTGGCGCCATCCCACTAATGAATTAGACCGTATAAACGCCTCCCTGCCTCCGAAATTTTTCAAAATCTACTAATACCTATAATTAAATAAAAAGTTATGGGGTAAATGATACCCCACGAGACTGATCGTAAGTGATGGCAGTTGCAACAATGTGATCGCAAATACAATCATGGCTGAATACCACACAGGTACAAGAATAGGCTGGTGATCCAATTCTGGCAAAGCCTAACATCACTGGATAGTCAGTTTCTAAGTGAACTGTGGCATGACAACCATTGTTGTAACTCCGCGTTATTTCTACGGTTTTATCTTTCGCCATTTTTTTCCCTTTGGCGTAATAATCTCCTTTTAAATCTGAATGAATTACCGACAAATATGAGAAAGCCATGTGTTAAGGCGTATTTATTTGAAATAAGTATTTAAAGCAAACTTGTACTGGTCATTTATGATCTGCTTGAGGTAATACAGGCTATTTTGCTCGTAGAAAAGGACTAGGGCTTTTTTGTAATAAGTTTCGTCGACACTTCGGTAGGATAGGGGGTAGTAATCGTTTGCCAATAATACGGCATTGGCCAGCATACGGGCAGTTCTTTTGTTCCCGTCGGCAAAAGGCTGAATATAGGAAATCATGGCGATCGTGATTAATGCTTTCTCGAGAGGGTAACTTGTTCTGTTGAGACAGATTATTAATTTATCAACAGCATCCTGAATTTGCGAATGAATATCTAATGGATGATAAGTTGTCCCTGTAATACCAACAGCCTGATTTCTAATACCTGTCGTCACATTGAGATCTTTGATTAGGATGTTGTGAAGCTGAGTTATTTGAGAAAGAGTTATTTTTTTATAGTCATCTTTGTTCTTAAGAATGGTTTCAAATGCAGTTTTGTGATTTAGAATCATAATGGCTTCATCTTTTGGATGTCCTTCTGCCTCGACCTTTTGTTTGATTAAGGTTTCGGTATCGAGAAGAGAATAAGTATTACCCTCGATTTTTGATGACTTCCAAGAAAGTTCTATAACAAATCTCTCGACTTCTTTCAGATATATGTCTTTGTTGGTTGATTTGGACTCTCTATCAAAATTTTTATAGATTTTATCGAGTCCTGATCGTTCCGTTTGGGTATACAGATCCGACAGACTCTCAAAAATATCCGGGTTAAATGTCTTTTTAACTTGATCTCTCTGGTCCGGGTCAAGTGAAAAATATAGATCTAAATCATAATATTTTAGTAATTTATTTGTGTTTATTCCGGAATATCTTGTGTTTCTTCCTTCACCGTGAACAGCAACAAGTCCTTCTTTGAGTAGATAGGCTAAATCACGAGCAATTGTGGGGATAGAAGCCTGAAAATCCCCACTCAGCTTGACTTTGATTTCGAGCCTAGAAAGACTGTCCGACCGGCTTATTAGCTCCAGTATCTGCTTTTGGCGGGGATTTATCGTATCACTCATATACACTAATCGTATCAAAATGATACGAACAGGTCAAGACCAGGTGTGTTTGTGCCTGCGAAGCAGGCACTTGGCCGATAGGCCAAATGCTGTCTCAATTCTTAAATATCAGATAGTAAAATTTTCTCCTAACTAACTGACATTTTATGGCGAGGAAGAATTTATTTGTATAGATTCCGGGTCAAGCCCGGAATGACAAATGTCTGACGAGCCATATGTTGAGAGAGCTTCGCCACAACACTTTCGCTCCGTTGTGGCGAATAATTTATGGATTCCCGCCTTCGCGGGAATGACAAGTATTAACTGCGACAGCAGATAAAATCCCGACCGCAGTCGGGACTCAGTTCTACTGAACTTCGCGCGCGCAAGTGGTTCCGCCCCCGATCAGCAGATCGGGATTAACTCTAGGCGGTGAGCCAATAACAAGAAATTTTGTTGGAACCAAGTTCGAATTTCGTTATAACAGACAACACTTCGGGACATTTCGGTAGGAACGGGGTCAGTCGCCGCTGTTGATACAATGAATATATATGAAAATAAAAAATAGCTTTTATGTCTTTTTGCGTGCTAATAATAATTACCTTGTTGATTGGTTGGTTTATCTTTAAGAATGGTACATATAAACAGACGACCACGGATTCAAATGACACTGTTTTTCTAAAGTTACCCTCTAAAGATAATAAAGTTTTGGAATACAAAGAAAAAGTTATTTCCGGCGATAATGTATTCTCAATGCTTAAGAGGGTTACCGACAAAGAAAACATAAGCCTCGGCTATGAAGAGAATACGGATGACTTCCTTCTGGTTTACAAAATTGGAGAAGTTGGCGGAAAAATAATGGACTGTAGCTTAACACTTCTGGTCAATAATAAAGAAATAATTGAATCTCCGGATGAATATTATTTAGTAGCCGGTGATAAAGTAGAATGGGTTTTCTGGTGCGAAGATAAATAAGTTATTATCCATTGATTTTGAAAAGTCGACCTATTCGTTTTCGACTGGATCTTGCCACAGTCCTTTTCCTAGAACCGAAATTCCCTCTCAGGATAATTAATTTGTTTGCTTATTCTTCATTTATATACCGCAATCATTTGGCGAATGATCATGTCCTCCCATTTTTCGATGTGGTCTGAAGTGAAGTCAAACCAGACGCGAATAAAATCTTCTTTGAGAAGTTTTCTAAGCCTGCCGACTTCAGGGTCTTGAAGATATATATTTTCTTCATCTAAGCCAACAACAACCGAATAATGTCCGTCTACCAGATCGTCTTCGTCGTAATCTGCCCTACCTCTCGTCATCCAGTTCACAATCACCGGAGCTTTATTATCCAAGGCGCTTTGAATATCTTCGAATGAGGAAAAATTCTTGATTTCTACCCTGAGCCCCTCACCTTTCAGAGTTCTTTTGATATCTTCATCTCCAATGCCTAGGTCGTCTTCTTTATTGGATAGAATCGCCACTTCGGCTTCGGACTTTTCTATGCCATAGAAATCCAGAACCATCTTGATGACAGCTGGGCCACAGAAACTACCGTCTAGCGTTTCTTGAAAGGGTTTAACGGCAATAAGATTCACGGGTCTTTTAAATAATTAACGATTGCTTGCGACACTTCTTCTGCGTGGGTTTTTCCAATATTGTGGTCTCCTCCTTTGATGATTAGACAATTCAATCCCTTTTTTTCAACTATTTCCGAAATATAGTCTGCGGGAGTTGAAGTGTCGGAATCTCCATAAATTAGAAATAATTTCTTTGGATCTACCATATCAAGCAAGGGTCTAATATCGCGTCTTGCTATTTTGTCGTAACTTGTTCTTAAAAACGGGGTTCCCTCTCGATAGTACCTATTAGAAATTGTCTGGTATATAGACTTTAATGAATCGTAATATTTCTTAGGAACAATATGCTTGCAAATTTTCCCCATTTGAGATTTTACGGATTCTTTTCTCTTTAATGCCGGGGAAATAAGAATGACGGGAATATTTGATTTGTGCCTTACCGTGTATTCAAGCGCGACTGCACCTCCGAAGGAGTATCCTATGATTGCGGCCGGTTTTACTTTTTGTTCCTTAATCCAATTTTCTAAACTATCGGAATAGTCCTCTAAATCAAAAAGTGCCTTTTTTGGCTCCTCCACACAGCAAAAACCAGGAAGGTTGAAGTATCTGGGGGTATATTTATTCTCAAGTAAACTAACCAGTGCCTCTCTTTGACTCCAGGCGATATTCTCACCCACTTTTTTACAATCTAAATTGCTATTGTAGCTTCCGGTTCCCCAACCGTGAATCATCACGATTTCCTTTTTCATTCCTAAGTATTTTATCATTGGCTATATAATAAATTTATGGAAACAAAAAAAGTGGAATCAACCGGATGTTGCGAACCATTTGATCCAAAACCGTGGGATGAGAAGGAAATTGTGTGGAAGGAAAAGCTTTTTGTAAAAGACAGCGTCGTGAGTTTCTTACTTATCCCCCTTAATATGGGAGGGGTAATAACCAAGAATATGGCACTGATCGAAAAAGCAAAAGCCCAGTCTCCTTACCAGTTGATGCTGAGTGATGAGAAGTCTTTGTGGGGAGCCGACTTATACATAAATGTAGCGAAAAATGTCCCCGGGGCGCAAATGGCAACGATAACCGGAAAATTCTTGACAAAAGTATTTGAAGGTCCTTTCCGAAATATAGGCAAATGGATAGAGGAAATGAAGAAATATGTAGAGAATAAAGGAAAAAAATAGAAAAAATGTATTTTTCTTACACAACTTGTCCGAAATGCGCTCAAGCATATGGGAAAAACTACGTGGTGCTGTTAGCCAAAATCGAGTCTGGACTATAGCCCGAGCTTAATAGCTATAAAGTAGGTGGCTACGGAAACAATGGCGGAAACGGCCATACCCCAAATCAAATCGACAATTGTGATAATTAGAGGCCAATCTTTGACTGTGGCCAGATTGGTTAGGTCATAGGTCGAATATGTAACCAAGCCAAAAAAGGCTCCCATGAGAAGTGCGCTCATCCACGATTTCTTGTCTAATGACGGGGTGATGATAAAAATAACCAGGCCGGCAATAAAAATGAGGTAAAAAATAAAAGCGGCAAGTAGGTTTGGAGTTTTTGTCATCAGAAACCCAATTTGTTTGGCGTAGAAGTTTTTGGCAACTACGGTTAGCCAGACCATGTCTATGCCCAAAAATACCGGGAGCGCAATCAAGTAGAGTTTTAAAAACATATTACTTATTTAAAAAAGTAATAGTTAGCTGCAAAACGCAGGCAAATGAAACCCAAAGCAAATAAGGAATTTGTATATATGTAACCCACCTGGCGTGAGGGAAAATTGCAATCATTGACCAGATGAGAGTGCCTAAGACAAGAAGTATGTCGACTGCGGCAAACAAATTGTTCTTTACCCCAAACTGCAAGGGGGTAAAGGCAAAGTTGAAGATAAGGTTAAGAATAAATGGCAAAACCACAATAGTGGCAATTTCTTTTTTCCATCCCATCAAAAACACTTTGCCATAAGATAGGGCGATCAAAAGATATAGGAAAGTCCATACCGGTCCAAAAATCCAACCGGGAGGTGACCAAGAGGGCTTGATGAGCGTTGAATACCAGTTGTATGAACTGTTCATAGCTTTAGTATACACAAATGAGACGATTTACTCTTCTTCGAGGACGTTTTCGTCGGTTGTAGTGGTGGTCTGGGTGCTTTTGGCCGGAGCCTGGGTGGGGTAGATAAAAGTCCAGGATTTGACGATGGTGGTGAGATCTTTACCGGTAATCGTAACCAAGACATCGTTGTCGATACAGTAGATCGTTTCCGATCCCTCTTCGGTGATGGTTTTTTTGGCGAGCTGACCTCCCAGAGTAGTATCTATTGCCGATTCTTGTCCTACGACAGCATCCAGATTTTTGAATTTGTTGTCGGACATTATGATATTCACGACTCCCTTATCGGGGAGGGTGAGGGTTAGGTTGGCGTAGTTTTTGGTATCTTCGGGGTGCTTGTCGATGCTAGTCCCGGCAGGGTATTGAAAAGAAAAACCGGCTTCGTCTGTCCAGGTTAACAAAGCAACCGGAGTCGGTGTTGGAGTAGTGACTACAGCTACCGGTACGGTTTTGGGGGTCGGTTTGCTCTTTGAGACGGCGAATACAGCCACGCCTCCAACCAGAACTAGAGAAACGACGATGATTGGTATGATTAGTTTTGCGGTCATGATAAATGATATTATAAACTCAATGAAAAAGATAAAATATATATTGTTTCCGGTGTTGGCAATGATTGTATTACTGTCGGCGGCGAACCCAATATTGGCGGCAAAGAAGAGGGTTTGGGGAAAGACTGTTGTGACTGCCGGCGCCAAGAGCGGGGGTGCTTTTTCGGTATCGGCAAGGCTTACGGGGTGGAAACAGTATTTGAATGTGAGTTTTAAGGGAGTAGCGGGAACCAAGGGTGTCAATTACGAGTTGGTTTACAGTAGTAACGGTATTGATCAAGGGGCAGGAGGAAGTGTGAATCCGAGTGAGGGAAATGTGTCGAGATCGATGTTTTTGGGGACATGTTCGCATGGAGTGTGTACGTCTCACAAAAACATAAGTAATGTGCGACTGACTGTCACCTATCAAACTGCTTCCGGTCAGAGTGTGACGAAAAGATACAAAGTAAGGTATTAATGCGGAAATTTGTATAAGAGCTTGCTCGATTTTTCATCATAACTACGTTATGTATATGAAAAATCTTGCGCGTCCCCGCCTGCATCAGGTTCGTTACGAAACTGATTACGGCACTCTGGGTACAGAGCCTCTTATCCTGAAACACCCATAATAGCCTATGGCATTATGGGGTTGGGATAGATTCCTGGTCGTAGCCAGGAATGACAGGGTTGGGATTGGATGGAGTGGGATCGTCGCGGTCGTTTCACTCCCTCGCGATGACATGGGGTGGAAAAGACTATTATTTTTTTTGAATTGAAACCAGAAGCGCGGAAAATCCCAGTAGAAATCCTACCAAAAGATTCCGCGTTGAATTGTTACTTTCCGGTGCCAGTCCGGCATTAGGAAAGCCGGGGCTATTAGTTTGCGCAGTCATTGCGGCTCCCCCAACAGACCCAACTCCTCCGTATTCGCCGATTTGACATTCGTTTCTGACGGCTACCTGAACCCACAAGGATGTGTTGGAAGGGAGACTGCCGATGGTAGTGGAAAATCCGGTGACGTCGGTGTTATATAACCAGTTTCCATTTGAAGGACCATAACGAAGGTTAAAAGTACTCACTCCGGAGCTTGGCCCCCAACTAAGAAAAATACTATTGGGTGAAGTTCTGCGTATTTCGATTATGTTCGGGGTTATTGCTGTGGGAATAATCGTGGGGCAGGGTGTCGAGGGAGCAGAGACTGAGTCGCCGGTGGAAGTGCTTGATGACGAGGTAGTTGAGGACGAGGTGGTGGTGGAAGTCGTGGTTGTTGAAGTTGGAGTGGGAGTGGGGGTTGGTGTTGGCGTAGCCGTTGGAGTCGGAGTTGGTGTGGGTGTGGGAGCGATCGAGCAAGTAGTTGTAATGGTATCGGTGGAAGTGGAGATAGTGCCTCCAAACGCTAGAGCTCTTCCCGACCAAGTAACCGTACTGCCTATGGTAATCCCGGCGGCGTCGATATCGGTTCCGATAAAGGTGGAGTTTGCACCCAAGGTAGTGGCTCCGGCCGGAGTCCAGAAGACATCACAGGAAGAAGCCCCGTTGTCCAGCGTGACAACTGAATTTGCATCGGTTGTTAATGCACCGGTAATTCTGAAGATGTAGGTTCCGCTTCCGGAAAGAGTAATACCTCCGGCTCCGATGGATGCGGCACTGGCGGCTGTGGTGCAATAAACACCGGGTGCGTAGACGCCAAGTGTGCCATGTGAGGTATCTGTAGCGAGATCGACGGCTCCCGCCGGAAATGTGTGAGTACAAGCTTGACTGTTTAGATTGGCTAGGGCTGAACCCTGATCAGTACCGGCCGTGTTGTATGTGCCATCGGCGATGTGTGTGGTGCCGCTGACGGATGGGGCTACGGCAGGGCCTGTGGTGTAGCCAAGATCGCCGGTGATAGTAGTGCCAACTACCGTATTGGTATAGGTACCGGCAAGAATGCCAAAAGTGGCGGCCAATCCTAAGCTAGGTGTTGTGGCACCGAGTACCCGGCCGGCGGAAATAAATAAAGATATCGGTAGCAGAGAAAGTAATAGAAAATATACCAGTATTTTTTTGGTGATTTTTTTCATGAGTGTTTATGGTTTCATATTCTTGACGGCCATCAATATAATTAAGAAAGCAATTATTGAAAAAACTATCTTTGCCGAAACGCCTAGTTTTTCGACGTT
>Ga0172379_10007486_pt1 | contig 14165 bp, 8 predicted proteins | sample GrowelOW334metaG_FD_119756 | JGI IMG/M metagenome (GOLD analysis project Ga0172379, IMG submission 119756) | Groundwater microbial communities from an aquifer near a municipal landfill in Southern Ontario, Canada - Groundwater well OW334 metaG | ecosystem: Environmental > Aquatic > Deep... | reverse complement strand
CATACAACCAGTTCACCAAACTCAAGTCAGCTGTGATCAGTCCAGATGGGTCACTGGGCGGCAAGGGATACATTCAGAAGATCCCCGAGATGCGCCGTGCCTATATGAATGTGGTTGAGGCTCTGTCTGCTCTGTCTGACACTCTCTATGATGAGATCCATGCCCCTCACTGGAACCCAGCCGTTCAAGAACAGTCTCCTCGTGAACGTGAGGAGGTCAAAGACATCATGACGGATGTCGAGACCATTCGGGATGCCCCCGAAGCGTGGGCAGAAGAGGAGGAGACTGAGGATGATGGAGAGGGCGGGGATGATGAGGGCATGAGTGAGGGGGAGCTTGCGGACAAGAGTAAGAGCAAAGCGAATAAAGGTAAGAGTAAGGGTAAGTTCGCTACCGTCAATTTGAGGGGGCGGGTTGCCAGTCGCTATCTGCGGAGGACTTCAGAATGAGCCAGAAGCGCATGGGTGAGTGGACAGATTTCATCGGGAAGTCCACGCTCCCCGACGACGCTTCTACCTTCACTAACGGTACGAACTTCGGACTCGATAGTTTCCAGTTCGATGTGCCGGATGGTGCAGGGATTGAAGACGCCGCTCGTTTGCCTGAGGTGAAAGGCTTGTCAGGTCTTCCTGATGGCTTGGTGATGACCGCTGAGGCTCCTCTGGATGAAGCCGAGGTGATGGGGGAGGACGATGGTGCCCCCACCTTGATCTCGATGCTGTCTGAAGACGAAGGTGGGCTGGCAAAGGACGCTGCTGTCATTGATCTGAATTGGTTGGATCCAACCCAAGGGCAGGATCCTAACCGTCTTCCCGACAATGATATCCGTCATGATGCTTTGGCACAGCTAGAGGTTGCCTGGGGCGAACCTGAACAGAAGAGCGCACACCTGATTCCATTCCGGGATAAGGAAGCCGCAGAGTATGAGGCTTCACTGCAGGAGATCCCAGTAGCTACCAAGACTGCTGAGGAATTTGAGGACGCCCTTCGGCGGGCAGTGCGCCTTTCACACTATGGTCATTCTATCAAGTCCATCAAGAAGGAATTGGTAGCTACTTTGGGTCAGGATGCTCGCCGGGCCCGTCAGGCAATGCAGCTTATCGAAACGGAACACGGGTTGGCTGGGACTGTGTTTGTCCGGGCATCGGCGTTCCCTGGGTTGCGGAATGGCAAGTGGGCAAAAGAGCTGCGGCAGATTGCCCGAACTGCCCGATATGTCATTACGGACGATCAGGCTGTAGCTACGAAACTCAGCATGGAGATGGTGCCTGACGTTGAAAGCATCCCCTGGAAGAGAGCCTACCTGCATTATGCACCCACGCTGAAAGCTACGGGGCATAAACTTGCCAGTAGGGATCCCCGGGAATCCCTCCGTCAGGCGTTTTTGTCAGGCCCTGCTATTGTTGAGCAGGAACCTGCCCCCAAGCCTGATATGACCCCTGTTGTGGCTACCGAGGAAGAAGCCCAGCAAGCATTGGCTGCTGTGGATCGAACTCCTGTAGCAGTGCAGTCCTCCGAGGATCAGGCACGTGCCCGGAAGATGCAGACTGTGCTGGTACGGATCGCCAAGTGGGTTCAAAACGGCACGCTATCGCAGCAGGATGCCCTCCGGCTGCACGCTCACACAAAGTCGGCGTCTATGCTGCCTGAGTCCATCCTCAAGGCTGCAGCGGCTCTCGTAGCGGCTTCTGGCGAGACTCCTGTTTATGATGGGGCTGGAAAATACCTTTCCCAGGATGCTCAGCAGGCACGTCTGCAAGTGTGGGCATCTTTGGACAAAGAGCAGTCCGAACTGGACACAGCGTTGTTCAAGCGTGCCCAGGCTGATCTGTTGCAAGCGGTGAAGGGTGGGGTGCTCACGGTTCTGGAAGCCCAGAATCTTGCAAAGATGAGCACCAACGCCACTGAGTTGCGGCGGCTGACAGCTACCGCAATTGAGGCTGTTCACAGCAAGCGTACCGTCGAGCTACCCGAGGTGAAGACAGCAACCTATCAGGGGACGTCGTTTGTTGAGGCTGTGGCTCCTTCTCATCAGAAGCCAGTTGAGGATCGTAAGGCAAGGTTGAAGCAAGCCTTGGATTTGAAATTCAACCAGTGGCTGAAGAGCATTTATGCTGCCAACCTGCTGACCAAGGAAGAGGTGGCAAAGATCACCGCTATGGGGAAGCCCATGGCGGAGACCAAGAAGCTGGTTGAAGCCGCCATCCACATGGCGTCCACGTTGCGTCAGGAGAATCTGGCTCCAACCAAAACGGCTACCTACCAGGGTGCGACGTTTACCGAGAACGTTGCCAGCACTGAGCGCCAGGTGGTGGGTGTCCAGGATGAGCGTTTGCAGGAAGTCATCCTCAAACGGGAGTCCGCCAAGTTGGATCGGATGGTCGCCGGGGGTTTGATCACCAAGGCTGATGCTAATGCCAAGCGGCAGGCATTCACGCAGCAACAGCAGCTCATCAAGCTGGCAGCCTCTACCGGCATCGAGGTCAGTGAGTTCCACAGTCTGCTACGTTGGGCACACCAGCGTATGACGGAGGGTCTGGCGGGTCAGGAGCTGGATCAGGTCATGCGGGCTCGGTTTTCCGCTCCGCTGATCAAGGCAGCAACCCCCATGCTCAAGGAAGCCCGTGCCAAGCATGAGGGGTTGTCAGGGTTCATCTATGTAGATGCCGCCGCCTATGCTTCCGCCGCAGGGTCAACCGGGTGTGAGAAGCACGCTGCCAAGCACCGGGTCAACGCCATGAAGTATGTGCTGGCGATGCCTCGGTGTGCTAGTTGCACCTTCAAGAATGCAGACGGCTACTGCACCCAGTACAACAAGAAGCTATCCTCCAAGGTTCCTGTGGATGACCCCGCAGCCTACCAGAAGAAGACGCTGCACATGGCTGATGCCACGGATCACGAGGTGACGGCAGCCATGTTCGATCAGCACGAGTACGGGCTGCAGAACTCCGCCCTGGATGGCATTTCCTTGAACGAATCCGCTGGGATGGAGTCCCTGGGCGATGTTCTTTTCGGCGGGATGGACATCTCGCAGCAGTAGAGGTTGGCATGGCACGGAACATCAGGAGTCAGGGCGAGGTCAGGTTGCTGGTGGGTACTACCCCCCGTGCTTTTGACCCCACGCTTCCTGGAGTCCTTGGTTCACCAATCAAGGACCGTAGTACTGTGACCATTACGCCAATCTTGATGGATGGCGGAAGGGGAGTTGTTGGAAGGTTGACTCCTGTAGTGCCTGGGACTACCCCAAGTGCCTCAACAGGGACAATTACAGTGGCGGACAATGACTTCACCACTGGTTCTGCTGAGGTCATTCTGGGGGACTATCACCTTCTCAGCCACATCGATTTCCAACCTGATATTGGTGGGGCGGCTGCCACTGCTATCGCTCTGGCAGCTGCTATCAATCGGTTTCCAGGTTTCACGGCTTCACTTCCTGGGCCACCGGGAACGATTGTGGTGCGTGGCATGAATGGGGACGATGATCAGGTAACTTTTGAGGTTCGGCACTTCGGAACACATACAAACTTTACGCTGTCTCCAACTTCGGGATTCTTTACTGTGGGATCGCCAGTGCTGGGTCCCCCGGTATTGTCTCTCTGAGGTGATTAGATGGCGAAGGGTGCTAAGCCTAGTGTAACCGCGCAAGCTGCTTTGCTCGCCAAAGTTCCGCCTGAGGCAAAACTCGTTTATGTAAAGACAGATACGGGTAGGTGCAAGTATAAGAGACCTGATGCCTTGGCAGAATCCGATGTCATTCAGACCAAGAAAGACGGCACCCCCGTAGTGATGTTAGTCGATCCGGGTCGCCCAAAGTCCGTTGAGCTAGCCCCAGCCAACCCTGTTGTTGCAGAATTGATCAAGCGCAAGTCCGAGGCTATGGAGGATGACCCAATCCTCCGGGCTGCCAAGGAACAGCCTGAAGATCCTGTGGTACTTCAGGAAGTGGTCGTAGCCTTGGGTGTGGAAGCCGCCAGTCTGGGCTTTGAGCGGGCTGAGGCGGAAAGGAAGGGGGAGGATACCAGTAGCTTGTCCGTGCGCCGCATTGGCGCTTTGAAGGCGCTGGCTGACACATGGCTTAAGCGCAAGGATCAGATTACAACCCGCGGTGTCGATCTCGACTCTCCTGCTTTCAAAGCAATCATGGCGTTCACGATGCAGACCTTCAAGGAAGCGCTGGAGGATAGTGGCGCTCGTCCTGAAATGGTTGAGGTCGTGTTCAACAAGATCGCCGAACTTATGGGCGATGAGTGGGAAGCCGAGGCGAAGAATCGCATGAAGCACATCGTCTAGGAGTTCCCATGCCATCCGGAATTATGTCTTTCGTTGAAAATGACCTAGGTCTTACTCTGTATCCCGTGCAGCGTTTGATTTTGAAGCTTCTCTATGGGGAACCACTCGATCCCAGCACCAAGTTTCCCTTGTTCGGGCTCGATCATTCTGTGATTGGAGAGTTCACAGAGGTCACCTATCTCAAGAGGGCTTTTGACCTGGGTCGCTGTAACATTGCAGAACCGACCAATGTCCCTTTCCGTGAGTCCGCCTTATGCCTTGGTCGACGGTCGGGCAAGTCGATCCTCCCAATTCTGGCACTCGCCTATGAAACGACCAAGATGCTGACTGATACTGAAACCCCCCAGTCGAAGTATCACTTTTCACCTTCGCAAAAGATTCATCTACGCTGGGTCTCTAGCAGTAAAGATCAAGCCATGCTTTGCAAGGAAGAGATGGCTGGTTGGATCCGGAACAAATCCGTTTTGCGGGATCATCTCGCGGCAACTTCAGGCTCAAGGTTCCTTTTCAAGCGTGAGGATCAAGACACTGCCTCGTTGGTTTTGCAGTTTTCCTCAGGTGAACCGAGAATCTTGCGTGGTTTTGGGTTCAAAGTCGTTGTACTCGATGAGATTGAGTACTTTGACAATGGTGAGGACACTTACAATACGGCCTCCCCTTCAACTTGTGCCTTTTCCCCCAAGGTCGCTGATCATCAACCAATAGGGCCCTGTGAAGGCAAAGTGATCCTCATCTCGACGCCCGCCCGCACGAGAGGGCAGCTGTACAGAATCTTCCAGTATGGGCTGCAGCGTCCAACCCGGGGGACTTTGAGTTTTCAGGCTCCTACATGGGAGGTTAACCCATCGATCCCGAGTTTGACAGAAATTCGAGACCGGATTGGGGCTGAGCTGTTTGAGCTGGAATTCGGAGCCCAATTTCCGAGGTCATGAGTCATGGGTCTTGCAGATCTAGCAATGGGGATTGGGCGGAACACTAACAGTAATGCTCTGACCCAGCAAGTTGATGTCCTCGAGTTTGCCGAGTCACAGTGGGGACTGCGGTTCAAGCTGTTCCCTGTGCAGCGGGTTATTCTGAAGGCACACTATGGGCTCCCTCTGGATGACATCCAGACTTTTCAGGTTTCGGACTGGCGACAGAAATCCTTTCGCACGGTAACCGAAAAGTCCTATCTGGAAATGCTCTACAATGAGGGGCGCAGTAACATCAAGGAAGTCATCCCAGGGCATGAGCGTCGGGAAATGGTGCTCAGCATTGGACGACGTTCTGGTAAGACAATGATGGCATCCATCATTGCCGCCTATGAAACCTACAAGCTAATTCTCAAGGGTGACCCGCAAGCCTATTTTGGGTTGCCCCCTTCAAACAACATCCAGGTGATCTCCGTCGCTACTGATAAGGATCAGGCAGGTCTTCTATATCAGGAAGTCTCAGGGCATTTCCGCAACTGCCGGTTTTTCAAGGCTTACACGGCAAACAACACCCTGAGCTATGCCCGATTCCAGACTCCTGAGGACATCAAGAAGTACGGTCGTTATGCCGATGACCCCACGGCGAAAGCCACACTGCGGGTGACTTTCCGGTCTTGTATTGCCCAGGGGCTTCGAGGTGCCGGTAACATCGTCGTCATTATGGACGAGGTTGCCCACTTCACGGACAAAGGGCAGTCGTCGGCGGAGGCAGTTTACAACGCTGTTACCCCATCGACCTCAGCTTTCAGCCAGAAAGACCCCACGGATTCCCGGAAGCCAATTGGACCCGGTGAAGGTCGCATCATTTCTATCTCCTCTCCCTTAGGGAAACAGGGACAGTTCTACAAGCTGTTCCAGATCGGGATGAAGGCTGGGGCAGCAGCCGAAAACATGCTTTGCATTCAGGCACCGACATGGGAAGTGAACCCATCCGTGCCTTCCTCGGAGTTCGAGAAGCATTACCTGAAAGATCCTACGGTGTTTTTCACTGAGTACGGTGCTGAGTTCACGGATCGTACCCGGGGCTGGATTGAGCGTCCCTCGGATCTTTTCGAGTGTATTGCCAAGGGAAGTACCCCAACTACCGTGCCCCCAGCACGAATGCCCCACTTTATCGGGATCGACGTGGGGTTGGTCACAGACGGAACCGCTGTAGCAATTGGGCATATCAATGATCAGCAGCAAATCGTGCTGGATCTTGTTGACCAGATCAAAGCTGGAGAGGGCCAGTACGCTAAGTATGAGCGACTGGAGTTCGATGACGTTGTGGATTGGATCTACCAACTGTCCCGGAAATTCTATCTGGCACATGGAGTCTTCGACCAGTGGGCGGGCATTCCCTTCGAGCAGGCACTTGCTAAAAGAGGTTTGCGGCAACTCCAGTCAGAACGTTTCACCCCACAATTGGGCTCCGAGGTGTTCCGCAATTTCAAGGATATGATGTGGGACAAGCGCATCGTACTTTATGACTGGCCCATTGAAGCCGGTCATGAGCATTGCGGGTACATCGAGGAACTACTAGAACTTCAGGCAGAATTTCACTCGAAGTATATCACGGAAGTGCATGCCCCCAACGTTGATGGCAAGCATGATGACCTTTCGGATGCTTTGACCAGGATGGTCTGGCTAGCCAGCCAACATGTTGGGAAGCCCAAGTTCATTGGTGGCACGTCGAAGAATGCAGTGGCAGGGAGATCCCTACTTGATCAAACCCGTGATCTTCGTAGGGCTATGAAGAAGTCCTACAGATCAGGAAGCAGCGCAGACAGACAGCCTTCAAGGTTCAACAGACATCAGATTCGAGGACGAGGTGTTTGATGGATGTGAACCCGAAATTTCCCCTGCGGGCTGATCATCGGTACCTCAAGAAACTGATCAGCACCATCTTGGGGGGTAAAGTGGAACATGTTCCTGAAGAGTACAACATGATCTCCGACATCTTTCAAAAAGATGGCGGCTCATGGGAGCGACTGTTTCACGGATCCCCACAGGATGTGGATACTTTGAAGAAAATCATCAAGCAGTGTTTTGACTCGGGGAAAATGACCAAAAAACAGCAGTGGGGTGCTTGATGGGTCGATTGAGGGCGACACTTGCCACATCAGCTGACGATAAAGAGATGCAGGAGTGTCTCAATCGGGCAGTGCGGGCATTCTCGGATGCCCTGGATGTTTGTGAGAGGAACCTTCGCTCTCATGGGGGGAAGCACGCCAGTAATAGTCCTGAGAGTCGACCCACGTTGGCAGCCATCCGAGCTATCAAGCAACTGGCGGATCAGGCAGGTCAGGTGCCTCATTTACTTGCTTTTGTGGAGCCCCCACCTCCCATGGCTGTGGATCCCGTCAAATGGGAACAAGCTGAATCGGTGGCTGCTAAGTATGACCGAGGGGACAGTCAGGACTTCATTCAGCAAATCTATGAGCGAATGGATCCCGGTTTTCGGCGCCGGCAGGGCGCCAAGTCGCAGCGTGTGATGCAAGATTGGCGGCGGAAGCGGGCTGCAGAACGACCAGCACCCCAGCGTTCTACTCCAGAACAAGGTGGCGGTAACTGATGGCGAAGAATAACAGTCCTGCGGATGCCGTGAAGGTTGCCGAGGTGGCTCCCCGACAAGGAGTCAAGGTAGGCAAGCCCAACAAGATCGTCACCTCCGCTATGAGGATGAAGACCGCTTATCCGATGTCGGGGGGTGTGACTAGCGGTACAGGGGGCAATTTCTATTCCCCTGAGCTATCCACTGATTTCCTGGAGCTGCCCCAGTCAATTGATGAGCAGCGGAACTTTATCCGGTTTTTCATCAAGCACGATCCCTTCGTCAATCGAGCTATGCGGATTCGCAACGTGCTCCCGTTGTCGAAGGTACGGTTGTCCCGACCTTTGGCTCGCAATCAGGAGCTGGCAGGTAAGGCGCTGCGATTCTGTGAGAACTGGGCACGGGACATCGGGTTGCTCCGGCGACTTATGGAGATCAAGTTTGAGTGGGAGGCTCTCGGTGAGGTGAACGTGTTCTGTGAGGACACGTCTCCCGACATGCCCCGTGAAGTACGGGAGCAGCCTATTCGTGAGGTCTCCCCTGACGGGGAGCTGATCGAGAAGTGGGAGCCTTACCCGGATGCTGATGATCGAGAGATTGCCTGGCTGAAGAAGAACTATCGGGGATGGACTGCCGTGCGGGTGTTGCCCCCCGAGCAGATCCACATGGAGAGTTTCCCTTTCACGAACGAGAAGATCATCGAGCTGGTTCCGGATTCCAAGACCAAGAACGTTATCGAGAAAGCCCGGCAGGGTGACCCACAGGCTCAGCGCATCGTAGCCTCCATGCCCGCTGAGATTGTGAACGCCATCCTTCAGGGGGGAAACCTCCCTTTGAACACCGATCCAGATGCTGGATCGTTCGTCCACCACATGTCTCGCACCTTGAGTCCTTATGCCGAGCATGGGGAGTCCGCCCTGGAGCCATGCCTCCGCACCCTGATTTTCCGGGACAAGGTTCGCCAGTCGCTCACGTCCATCGCTTCTCGGCACATGACGCCCTATCGGTTGATCTATGCCGAGGACATGGATGATGAGCAGACCGAAGCCCTGCGTGAGCAGGTCGATATGGCGCTGCAAGACCCAGACTACTCCATCATCACGAACTTCCAGGTCAATTGGGAGGAGATGGGGGCGGATCAGCGGTTGCCTGACTGGTCGTGGGTGTTCGACCTGACCGATCGGCAGATGTATGCTGGGTTGGGGGTGACCGAGTCTTTGCTGTCCGGGGAAGCATCATACTCTGGGGATCGGCTCAACCTGGAGATCATCAACACCGAGTTCCTGCTGGATCGGGAAATGATGCAGGACTTGGTTGAGCAGATGTTTTTCAAGCCCATGTGCAAGCGGATGGGCTTCGTGGAAGAGGACGAGGACGGCTACATGCAGGTCATCGTCCCCCGCTTGACGTTCACCCGGCTCGCCCTGCGGGATAACAGCGATACGTTCGACGCCCTGTTTAACCTCTATCAGAAGGGGTCGCTGGACGTGGAGACGATCTATGATTTGTTCAACCTTGATCCGGTAACGATCAATGAGAAGTTGCAGAAGGCGTTTGGCAAGCTGGCTGACCCCAATTTCAATGAGGTGACCCGGGCACTGTATGGCAAGATTGGGGACATGCTGGCGGACAACACTGAGATGGCAGAGTTGATCGCAAAGCACTTGAATCTCAAGTACACCAAGCCCAAGGAAAGTGAGCGCTTCTAAGTAGCCCACAATAGTTTTTCCCCCTAAAGATCCTATCAGAGACCCCCAGCTAGGAGGTAGATCGTGCTTTCTAGCCGCTCCAAAGAAACCCCCCCGGAGGATCATGTTCGAAATTTGGTTCCCGTGGGACGGGTGGGAGAGGATGCTGCCAAATCTTCCGGGCAGCGAGTCGCCAGTGCAGAAAACGGCAAGAAGACTGGTGACCGTACGGGAGTTGGTCTTTTCATCCCTCTCTCGGATGAGCTTGGGGCGCATTTCCCCAGTCTTGGGGACGAGGACAAGTCACCTCCGCACACCACTTTCCTGTATGTGGGCACGGTACCCAAAGAGCGTGATGAGGAGTTCCTTCGGATCACCCAGAATGTGGTGTCCGATTACCGGGGGCCGGTTCAAGGGCACCTGTCCTACCAGGATTATTTCCTCCATCCCGCCAAGGATCGACGGGTTGCTGTGATGCGTGTGCGGTTCAGCCAGGATCTGGCTGGGCTGCGCTGGAAGTTGCGGGATGCCTTGCTAGACGCTAAGTTTCAGGTGGACGATAGTTTCCCCCTGATCTACCAGCCCCACGTCACGTTGAGCTATCTTGACGGGCTTACAGCGACGTATGTTGGAGTAGTGCCAGAGGGCAGCTGGGAGTTCGATGGCATTGAGGTGTGGGGTCTGCCCAAGCTGCATCAGGTAGACTTCAACCGGGCTGGAAGAACAGCTTCAAGGTGCATCAACGCAATGCGGAATGAGGTTTCTATTGCTCTGATGAAGTTCCTCTCAGGGGTGGCACGCCATCTCGGGGTGGGTGAGCACGTTTACGTTGTGGGCGGGGCTGTCCGGAACTTCGTGATCAAGGAGCCTATCAAGGATATCGACGTTGTCATCGACAGCGTTGCCCTGAAAGGTAAGGATTCCGCTTGGTTCGCTGAGGAGGTGCGGAAGGCTATCCCGACCCAGACGAATCTGGAGACGAACAACTACGGGGTGGCGATCCTGACCATCACTGGTGACTGGGTCGTAGGTGGGGAGAACCTCAAGGGCGAGACTATCGAGATCGCCAATGCTCGGAAGGAGAGCTACGGCGGTACCGAGGGTCAGGGTTACAAACCGCATCAGGTAGAGCCAGCCACTATTGAGGAGGACACCGTCCGCCGGGAGTTCACCTTCAACACCCTCCTCTGGCGGATGATCGACCTGGCGGAGGGGCCCGATAAGGCTGAGATCATCGATCTGACCGGCTGTGGCATGAAGGATCTGAGGGAAGGGGTGATGGCTTGCCCGTCTCCCCCGGACAAGACTTTCAGCGATGACCCTAGTCGGATGGTGAGGGCTATCAAGTTTCTCATCAAGTACGGGTTCAAGATCTCCCCGGACGTCAAAGAGTCCATCCTGCGGAATCGGGCTAAGCTGAAGAACGTGCCCCCAGGGCACCTCAGCAACATGATCATCAACCTGTTCTTTGAAGGTGGGGTTGGCAAGAAGGCTCTCCTGGAGATGGACAAGCTCGGACTCCTGGAAGTGGTCAAGGAGATCGCCCAGGAGAACAAGTCTTTCCGGGAAGCCCTGGGCAACTGGGCAGAGAAGAAGGCTGACCTCAAGACCTTCTTCGAGCTGCTCGATATCGGCATGCCCACAGGTAAGAGGCTCATTTTCCTGACTCCTGGTCAGCGGGCACGAGTCCGTGAGATCACCGTAGGGCTGTCTTCGGATGCCGGGGATGCCTTTGTGCTGCTGCTGGAGCAGCCAGGTAAGGCAGTCAATATGCCTGCCCTGATCCAGGAGATGGGGCTCAAGGGGCCCCAGATCCGTCAGCTGACGGATGCCGCAAGGATGCTGCTGCTGACCGATCCAGATCTGGCACTGCAGCGGGATCAGCTGACCCAGCGAGTGCGTGAGAGTCTGGGTGGAGTTCCCCGAGTGGCTGCTAGGGGCGGCTACTACGATTGGCGTCCTGGCATGAGTCTCCAGGATGTCATCGATGCCTGGCAGCATCGTGGGGACAAAGTCAACGATGACTCCATGCCAGCTTTTTACAGTGCTGGTGATCTGTGGTCTTTCCGGGAATTCACCTGGACTCGAGAAACGGCTCGGGACGGGTTTGCCAAGGTTGACGGGAAATCCGTCCTCCTGAATGGACCCGAGAAGTGGGACGCCCTGAAGGAAGGGCTGCACCGTACGGGTTGGACTCCCAATGACCCGCTGCACTTTGAGATCGGGCGAGTAGGCGGGGCAAAGGTCAACGAGGGAAACCATAGGCTGAGTCTTGCCAGAGAGCTTGGTCTCGCTCGCATTCCGGTCGAGTTTCACTTCGTGCCCGGGACTGTGACCAAGGATCCGATGCCCCGAAAGGATCCCGTCGAGGAGATTCCTAAGCGGGTGCTTCGGGACGTCATCGAGGATGCGAATCCCGCTGGGCAAGTGAACGACATTGACCCTGACCTTCTTGATCTGCTGGGTTTGACGGCAAGCAAACTTGCCAAGACTGCTGCTCCTCAGGAGTACCAGACCAAGGATGGTCGCCCCATTACCCTGGAGGCTCATGAGTTTGCCCCCAGGGAACGACCGCCAGAGCAAGGTCGCGGCTGGATTGTCCATCAGATTTCAGCCAGCGTTGAAGGGCAGCCTGTAGGCTATCTGAAGATCAGCTACATCCCACAGCAGTACATGAAGTCCATGTACCCGACAATCTGGCATTGGCTGTTTGAGATGCGCGGCTGGGCTTGCAGCAATTTCCGTCAACTTCTACAGCAGAAGAACTGGGATGCCATCTGGGATTGTGCCCACAGGTATGACCACTGGGTTGGTGACCCAGACTCGGTGCCCAAGCAGCAGCGGATGCTGGAGCTGAAATCCATCCAGCGTAGGCACCAGAAAGACTACAAAGCATTTCTGGCTACTGCAGACTTTCCTATCGTGGACTACATTCACGTTGATCAGGATTGGCGGCGACAGAATATCGGGACTGCCTTGTACTCCTTTGGGGCTAAGTGGCTTGCCAAAGAGAAGGGTTTGCCTCTTCATGCCTCAAGTCTGCAGTCAGAATATGCGAAGGCAGTCTGGAAGCGGATGCAGGAGAAGCAGGAGCTGCCCGTAAAGCAGGCACCTGATTCTGGAAGACTCCACATTGACTACAGGGGGTTGGTTTCATCCGTTGCTGACAGATACCTGCAAGCCAAGACTTTCACCCTCAATGTGGGTGACCCTGTACTCTCGGGCAAGTGGTTAAACAAACCCGGTGTGATCAAAGAGTTTGGTGTGAACGATAAAGGTGACCCGACTGTGAAGCTAGGGCCACCTGAGGGGAAGGGCGGGAAAGAGAAGGAGATCAAGCTTTTCAAGATCCGGGAAGTCGCAAAACCCGCAGAGGGGGACGCCGCCAAGGTAGCAGCCCGCTATAAAGAAGCCCAGTCTACTTGTCGATGGGAGTATGCCCGTCCTGAGCGTTGCCCCGTAGATTCTGTGGTGCTGGAAGCCCTGCACGAGCGGATGCTGGGCACCTGGGAGGATGGTCGAACGGTTTGGCTGGTTAATGGGGAGATCGTCCGGGACAAGATCGATGTCAATTTCACGGATGGTGGGAATCCAGCACGCTACGGCTATGTGCCACAGAATGAGTACTGGCTTGACCACGTAGAAACCGATCGTGACCTAGCCTGTACCCTGTGCCATGAAGTCGTTGAAACCTATATGATGGAGCATCTGAGCTACTCTTATGATGGTGCACATGATCGTGCCTCCTCCTATGAGAGCAAGATGCGAGAGCAATTGGGTTCTGTGTTGTACGTTGATGCAATCGTGCCCGCTGCGGAAGCCTGGTACATCCAGTGGAGGAGCCTGCTTCAGCCTCTTGAACGGCTGGCAGGGGACGCTGGCTATCTCCAGAAGAGTACCTACTTGCGGCGCTATCAGGCTGCCCTGAAGGACTTGGGTGCCCAGGTGCGGTTGGCTGCTATCTCTATGCGTCGTAGCAAGGATGGTCAGCCCAAGAACGCTGAGGAGTTGCAGGCTAGCTTTCAACGTTTCCTGGAGCCCGCACGGGATTGGGCTGAGTTCGTTCTCGAGAAATTGACCATCCCTCCTGGTCGGGCAAAGACACTTGAGTTGGCTGCCCGGCTCCTCAAGGGAAGAGAGAAAGCCCCACGGGATATCCCACAATGGTTCAGGGATAGCCTGAGGATGTTTGAGTTTCTGTTGGGTGCACAGGAATGGGCACCTCGCACCTTGGATTCTGGGATTACCAAGATCGGGCCTTTCGATGTCCACAACACGGTGCAGGCGGGACCGGATGCCCTGGAAGCAGCCTACGCGGTGATCCGCCGGGTGGAACAGCATCTAGGTAAGGTAGATCTGCCATCTTTCAAGCAAGCTGTCTCTTATGGGGACATCTACCTTTCGGGCAGGATTCTGGGCAACGCTTTTGCTTGGTATCGCAGGGATAAGGATATCGTCTATCTCCGTCCTTCCGTTCCGGGACAGACCCCGGATGACATTGCCGAGACTCTGGTGCATGAGCTTGCCCATAGGTACTGGTACAAGAAGCTTCCCCGAAGGCAGAAGTTTGCCTGGACTAAGTACCACGAGTCTTTGAGTGGTGAGCCAGTAAAAGTCCCCCCCGTGCGTGCTGGGGCAACTCTCCCATTCAAGGTGAATGGCAAATCCGTAGTGGTGAAGAGT
>Ga0172379_10007485_pt1 | contig 14168 bp, 12 predicted proteins | sample GrowelOW334metaG_FD_119756 | JGI IMG/M metagenome (GOLD analysis project Ga0172379, IMG submission 119756) | Groundwater microbial communities from an aquifer near a municipal landfill in Southern Ontario, Canada - Groundwater well OW334 metaG | ecosystem: Environmental > Aquatic > Deep... | reverse complement strand
TAATACTTTTGACATGAGCTGGTTTTTTAATGTTGTTTGCTTTTGATTGCACAATAAAAATAACATTTTTAAACCAGCTTTCCTCATATATAAACATCTTTAAAGCCCCGGTACAACTGGGTTACAGATTTTTTCAACCCATTTTTCGGGAGATGGTCAATTCATTCAAAAATATATTTGAACCAAATCCGAAAATACTACTTACAAATTCATAACATCATATACAATTTTATCAATCTGAAAGAATTAATAGGAAATCAGCACATTCCTTAATCAGCTAATCATCACATCATCTAATTAACACATTAACACATCATCTAATCAACTAATCAGCACATCAACTAGCTTTTTCCCTCAGCGGAATAATGCCCCCCATCTCCCCCATCACATTGACAAGGTCTGATCCCATCGGAACAACAATTTTTGAATTGTCCTTCAGTGAGGTCTCCATTGCCTGGATCCTTCTAAGCATCTGGGCATTTCCAACAAAGTATTGTTCAGCAGCCTCGTTGACCAGTTGTATGGCCTGTGCCTCACCTTCCGCACGCAAAATCGCAGCCTGCTTGATCCCTTCGGCCTTCCTGATTTCTGCCCTCTTCTCCCCATCTGCTTTGGTTTCGGTGGCGGTAGCATAATCGATGGCAGCGATCTTTTCATTCTCGGCTTTTACAATTTTATTCATGGTCTCTTGTACGTCTTTCGGCGGATCTATCTCTTTCAGTTCAGTACGTACAATTTCGATACCCCAATTCCGGGTTTCATCCAGTAACGTCGAATGCAGCTCCTTGTTGATTTTTCCCCTTTCGCTGTTGGCAGATTTCAGGGTCATTGTTCCAATGATGTTACGCAGTGTGGTCCTGGCCAGGTTGACTATCTGATATTCAATACTGTTCACATTGTACTGGGAGTTTTTGACACTCTCTTCGTCTGATTTAATTTTAAAATAGACCTGGGCATCAACCCTGGCATTCAGGTTATCGTTGGTGATGATCTCCTGTGGTTCGGCATTGATCATCTTCTCGGTGATGTTGATAATAAACATCCGATCGATACCTGGTATTATCCAGTTAAAACCAAATGAGGCAAAATGGTGGTACTTGCCCAATCTTTCTACCAGGGCCCGGTGCGTTGGCCTGACAATTCGAACTCCGGCAAAAAAGAAAAGAACAACAAAAGCAATTGCAACAATGACAATAGGTTCCATAATATTGGTTTTTTTAAGTTGATTTTTAAGCTGTTAAAGCAACAGTCTACACACAAATATAAGCTATTTTTTGTCACAATCCGGTGCATAAGACAAAAATTAATTGTTAAGTAATGATCTCCTTTGTAAAACACTATGAAATCCAATTTTACCATTGTGAATTGGGTGACCAACCTGCTCTATTGCCATTATTTCCTTTATATTTTCTTTATGATCTCCTCCCAACTCTTTGTAAAATACTTATAAACGTCTGCACACCTTTGTATCAGAAAATTCACATTAAAAAAAACTTAAATGAATTCAACAATCTTGATGAATGTAAATGCCACCGGAACTCCGGGCGGATACACCATTGGGGCAATTATCGCCCTGCTCCTTCTTGGTTATCTTTTTTATTCTCTGATCAAACCCGAAAAATTTTAGAAATCTACAAATAGCAATGTTTCAGGAAAACATGCTACTTCACAACATCCAAAAAAAATCTAGTGTACTAAGCAACATGGAGTTCCATATCACCATTAAAAAACAAATTATTATATTATGAATTTTATGACAACACAAGATTTCATTCAAATCATTCTGTTTATCACCGTTTTAATTGGCATGACACCCATTCTGGGAAATTACATGTTCAAGGTTTTTAGTGGAGAAAAACATCTGATGGCACCCGTTTTAGGTTGGCTTGAGAGATTGACCTACAAATCCTCGGGAATAAACCCGGATGAAGAAACAAACTGGAAGTCATATACCTTTAGTTTGTTAATATTTAACTTGGTTGGATTTATTTTTGTGTTTTTGCTCCAGCTTTTTCAGGCACAATTACCACTGAATCCAGCAAATAACCCTAATGTCTCTTGGCATTCAGCCTTTAACACGGCAGTAAGCTTTATGACCAATACCAACTGGCAGGGTTATTCCGGGGAAGTAACCATGAGCTATTTTACACAAATGGTTGGGCTCGCAGTACAGAACTTTGTAAGCGCTGCAACGGGAATTGCCGTCATAATAGCGCTAATACGTGGTATTTCGCGCAAAACCACCGATAAAATTGGCAATTTCTGGACTGATCTTACCCGCTCTACTTTGTATGTGCTTTTGCCGTTATCGATTTTGTTTTCAGTATTATTAGTCGGCCAGGGAGTTGTACAGAACTTTAAAGCTTACGATACAGTTCAAACAATAGGAGGCGCTACCCAGGTCATACCACAGGGACCGGCAGCTTCACAGATTGCCATCAAGCAACTTGGGACCAACGGTGGTGGTTTTTTTAATGCCAATGGTGCGCACCCATTTGAAAATCCTACTCCGTTTAGTAACTTTTTGGAAATACTCATGATATTTCTTATTCCAGCTGCCTTAACCTACACATTTGGAAAAATGGTTGGTTCGACAAGGCAAGGTTGGGCAATTTTTACGGCAATGCTCATTTTATTTCTGGCAGGATTAAGTATTTCGCTTTATTCAGAATATGCATCCAATCCTATTTTTGGGAATTTACCCCTAATGGAAGGCAAAGAAACCAGATTCGGAATAACCAATAGTATTCTATTTTCTGTAGTTACAACGGATGCTTCCTGTGGTGCGGTGAATGCGATGCACGATAGTCTGACACCACTGGCTGGAATGGTTCCAATGATAAATATGATGCTTGGCGAGGTTATTTTTGGTGGCGTCGGTGCCGGGATGTACGGTATGCTGATTTTTGTAATCCTTACTGTATTTATTGCCGGACTAATGGTTGGGCGTACTCCTGAATACCTTGGCAAAAAAATAGGAGCTTTCGAAGTTCAGATGGCCATCATAGCTGTTTTTGCAACCAATCTTTTTATTCAGATTTTCACGGCCTGGGCTTCAGTAAGCAGTTATGGCTTATCAAGCCTTAACAATGCAGGACCGCATGGCTTTTCCGAAATCCTTTATGCCTACACTTCGGCAGCCGCGAACAATGGAAGTGCTTTTGCCGGATTAAGTGCAAATACACTTTTCTACAATCTGACACTTGGTATTGTGATGTTAATAGGCCGTTTTGGGGTTATTGTTCCGGTACTCGCCATTGCAGGAAGCCTGGCAGGGAAAAAGATTACTCCGCTTTCGGCAGGCACCTTCCATACTGACAATTGGCTGTTCATTGGTTTGCTCATTGGGGTGATCCTGATTGTTGGCGGACTGACACATTTCCCTGCATTGGCACTTGGCCCCGTAGTGGAACATTTTCTAATGAATATGGGTGTAACTTTTTAATTTTCTTAAGACATGAGTACAAAACTAAATACAAGCCTTTTTAATAAATCGATTTTGTTACAGGCAGCAAAGGACAGCGTGATAAAGCTAAACCCTGTCACGCTTATAAAAAACCCGGTTATTTTCATTGTCGGGATAGGGTCAGTCCTTACCACAATAATTGTTATCCAGGGTCTTCTTTCAGGCAATTTTTCCTCTTTTAATTTTCAGATTGCTATCTGGCTTTGGTTTACAGTATTGTTTGCCAATTTTGCCGAAGCCATTGCCGAAGGCAGGGGGAAAGCTCAGGCTGATAGTCTGCGTAAAAACCGCACCCAGACTATCGCCCGTAAAATAGATGGCAAACAGGAAATTGCCATAAATGCCACCGAACTAAAAAAAGGTGACATCGTAATTTGCGAAGCCGGAGATGTTATTCCGTCAGACGGAGAGGTAATTGAAGGAATTGCCAGTGTGGATGAGTCAGCTATCACCGGTGAGTCGGCACCGGTCATCCGGGAAAGCGGTGGCGATCGTTCGGCCGTTACTGGCGGGACAAAAGTAATCAGCGACAAGATCCTGGTCCAAATTTCAACCGAACCGGGCAAATCATTCATCGATCGTATGATTACCCTGGTTGAAGGTGCGAAGCGACAGAAAACACCAAATGAAATAGCCCTTTCCATTTTGCTTTCGGGATTGACTATAATATTTCTCCTGGTAGTGGCAACACTTCCTGCATTCTTCGGATACAGCCTTACTGCATCAGGCTTGCCCATGTCGCAAAACTTAACACTTCCCGTATTAATTGCATTGTTGGTTTGTCTTATTCCCACAACCATTGGAGGTTTATTGAGTGCAATTGGAATTAGTGGCATGGACCGACTTATTCAGCGAAATGTTATCGCAACCAGTGGCCGCGCTATTGAAGCTGCCGGCGACGTTGATGTTCTTTTACTCGACAAAACCGGAACCATCACATTGGGCAACAGAATGGCAACCAATTTTATTCCCGCAGAAGGGGTAACTGTTGAAGAACTTGCCGATGCTGCCCAGTTTTCATCCTTATCGGACGAAACACCGGAAGGGCGTTCAATTGTCGTTCTCGCCAAAGAACGATTCAATATTCGTGGCCGCGAAGTTCATCAGCTCCATGCTACATTCATACCATTTACGGCGCAATCACGAATGAGTGGTGTTGATTTTATTTCAGAAGATGGCACTACCCATATGATCAGGAAAGGTTCGTCTGACGCCATTCGTGGCTTCGTGCAAAACAACAATGGGTTTTACACTCAAAAGATTCAGGATATTGTTGCAGAATTGGCCCGGCAAGGCGCGACTCCTCTGGTCGTGGCGGAGGATACAAGAGTTCTTGGGGTCATCCACCTGAAGGATATTGTCAAAGGCGGTATCAAACAGCGATTTGCCGAGCTTAGAAAGATGGGGATCCGAACTGTCATGATAACAGGAGATAATTCACTGACTGCCGCTGCCATTGCTGCCGAAGCTGGAGTGGATGATTTCATGGCAGAAGCCACACCCGAGGATAAATTACGTCGTATCCGCGAGGAACAGGCAAACGGACACCTGGTTGGTATGATTGGTGACGGCACTAACGATGCTCCCGCACTTGCACAAGCCGACATTGGAATCGCGATGAACACAGGTACCCAGGCCGCCCGTGAGGCAGGAAATATGGTGGACCTCGACAGCAATCCTACTAAATTAATTGAAGTTGTTGAAGTTGGTAAACAGTTATTAATGACCCGTGGTTCTCTCACCACCTTTAGTATTGCAAATGATGTAGCTAAATATTTTGCCATCATCCCGGCAATTGCAGTTTCACTCTATGCAGGCAAAAATGGGATTGGCCCACTTTCTGCCTTGAATATTATGGGACTTGGATCGCCTCAAAGTGCTATTCTGAGTGCAGTAATATTTAATGCCCTGGTCATTATTGCCCTAGTTCCCTTGGCGTTAAAAGGTGTTCGCTATAAACCCGTTTCTGCCAATACTGCATTAACCAAGAATCTGATGATTTATGGACTGGGTGGTATTGTAATCCCTTTCATTGGAATAAAGCTCATTGATATTCTTATTAATATGTAATTCTGTATAAATATGAAAACACTTATCATATCTTTAAAGATCTTCCTGTTCTTTACCGTTTTAACCGGCGTCATCTATCCATTATTTGTAACAGGGATAGCACAAATTACCTTTCCCACCAAAGCAAATGGAAGTTTAATTGTAAAGAATAATAAAATTGTCGGAAGCGAATTGATTGGCCAGCGTTTTGACAGCATCATCTATTTTTCTTCCCGACCATCGGCCATATCTTACAATCCACTTCCATCCGGAGGTTCAAATTTTGGATTAACCAATGCGAAACTGAAAAATTCAGTTGATACATTAAAAAAACAATTCATTGTCTTTAATCAATTAGATGGCAATACATTAATACCTTCCGAAATGATTTTCGCATCGGCAAGCGGACTTGATCCTCATATTTCAAAAAACGCTGCATTATTGCAAGTTGACAGGATCGCAAAAGCCAGGAATTTAAGCCCAGATAGAAAGCAAATGATTATCCAAAGTGTGAAGAGAATCACAGAAGCTCCGCAATATCTATGTCTGGGTGAGGAGCGCGTAAATGTATTGCTTTTAAACCTTGAACTTGACAAAATTGATACAAACAAAACCAGCAAATAAAATCTATTACCATGAGAACTTCTATCCGGACAAGGTTCACCTTAGGAATGATTTTTTTCTTTGTCATCATTGCAGCCATTTCCATCCTTTCAGCTTATCATCTGAGCAGACTCTCGCAAAAAACAGACGCAATTCTAAAAGACAATCACTTTTCAGTCATTTTTGCCCGTGACATGGCAGAGGAATTAACCGTTTTAAATCAGGAGATTACCCGCAGTTTCACTAACAGCAATCGAATTGACACCGCATTGATCAACTCCACTTCCATTTCCTTTAAAAAATCACTTTTACTGGAAAAGAACAATATCACTGAACCTGGTGAAGACAAACTTGTATCAGGAATAGAGTCGGGGTTCAATGAATACATCAAATACATTGTGAATTGTGAGAAAAAACCAGTTTCATCTGAAGCAATGACTGCTTCAATGACAAAGTTTCATGGCTTGTACCAGCAAACAATGCTATTGTCCCAAATGAACGAACAAGCCATCATCCTGAAAGCCAATGACACAAAAAAATCTGCTGAGAAGGGATTAACCAGCGTAACACTTCTGGGTACAATTTGCTTTATCATTACATTGAGTTTCACCTTTAATTTTGCATCTTACTTCAATGGACGATTCACGAAGTTGTACAATGGGATCAAGGAGATCGGGTTAAATAACTACAACGAGAGATTGTATTTCGAAGGTGAAGATGAATTTTATGATATTTCGCTTGTTTTTAATGAGATGGCCCAAAACCTCAATGCAAATGCCGAAATTTCCAAGGTGAATTTTCAGGAAGAATTTGAACGCGAAGTCAGTTTAAGCCAGGTACTGGAACTTAAAAGTATTTTGGAACAAATGCAGGGAGTTGAAGATCGGGCAGTTGATTTAATAGCTAAATTGGAAAACAAAGAACATAAAAATGGAATCATCTGATAATCGTCCGGATCCGGATGAACTTTTAGCCTCAATCATGAAGGAGGAGGAGAAAAGTAAACGTGGCAAGTTGAAGATTTTCTTCGGCATGTGTGCCGGAGTTGGCAAAACATATACGATGCTTCAGGCAGCCAAAGTCGAAAAAGCCAAGGGTTGTGACATTATCATTGGGTTTGTGGAGACACACAATCGACAAGAAACTGCCAGTCTGGCCGAAGGATTTGAACTGATTCAAAGGAAAAAATACCTTTACAAATCAACCCAGGTGCAGGAGATGGACCTGGATGCCATTATCACCCGAAAACCACAGATTGTTCTTGTTGATGAACTGGCCCACACCAACGCACCGGACAGTCGCCATACCAAACGTTACCAGGATGTGCTGGAAATTCTCGAAAACGGTATCAACGTTTACACTACCGTGAATGTACAACATCTTGAAAGCCGCTCCGAAACTGTTGCTCAAATTACAGGAATAATCGTTCGGGAGACCCTGCCTGATGAGATTTTTGAGAATGCAGATGAAGTTGAACTGGTTGATTTGAGCCCGGACGAATTGCTTCAGAGGCTATCTGAAGGTAAAGTATACACCCCCGAACGTTCACGCGAGGCCATCCTGAATTTCTTCCGGAAAGGCAATATTACGGCACTTCGCGAAATGGCGCTTCGAATTGTTGCCGATAGGGTCGACAAACAACTGCATGACTATATGCAAGAAAAGCGCATCAGGGGCCCATGGAAATCAGGATCGCATCTACTGGTGGCCATCGATTACAAAATACAGTCTACCAGACTATTGCGATGGGCCAAAAATCTTTCTTATTCGATGGGGGCCAACATCCAGGCCATTTATGTAGAAACTTCGCACCAACTGACCTCTAAAGAACATGATCAGCTGAATAAAAACATTAACCTGGCCAAGCAGTTGGGCATCAAAGTCAGGATTGTCACCAATTACGATGTGGTCAGCGCAATTGTCGATTTTGCGCAAAAGGAAAATGCAACCCATATTATAGTCGGAAAGCCTCGGGTCCGTAACTTGTTTGCCATGTTAAGGCTTGGCAGTTTTGTAAACAAGCTGATAAGGTACAGCGGCAACATTGATGTTTATATTCTCGGGGCCGATAATCAGGCAAAAGGCCGCTACCGGGAAAAGGTCTTTGTCCCTTCCTTTACCTCAAATTTAAGGGAATATATGGCTGTAATACTTCTGGTGATTCTTTCATCGATTTCATGTTATCTCGTGAGGGACTTTGTTGGTTATCAGATAGTATCGTTTGGATTGCTCTTTTTGGTCTCTATTCTCGCCATTTTTTTCGGACCCGGACCTATTCTGCTTGCAGCCGCGTCCAGTGCCCTCATATGGGATTATTTTTTTATTCCACCTCAATTTACCCTGCACATAGATAAACCGGAAGATGTGCTGATGCTCATCATGTTTTTCTTCATCGCCATGCTGAATGGGATTCTCACCTCCAGGGTACGCCGGCAGGAACAAAAAATCAGAATACGGGAAGAACGGACACAGGCGCTTTATCAACTTACAAAAGAGCTGAATACCGCCTCAGGGATCAATGAAGTATCCAGGATGGCGATAAAATATGTCCAGAAATATTTCAATCTTGATTCGGCAATCATCCTAAAAACGGATCTCAACCAACTGGACAACAGCGTTCAGGATGGAACCAATATCCGGGTACTTGAAAATGATTTCAGCGTTGCAAACTGGGTATTTAAAAACTCGACCATGGCCGGAAAATACACGGATACCCTGCCATCCGGAAACTTTACATTTTATCCTTTATCCGGGAATAGTGGAAATATTGGCGTTATCGTAGTTGAGTTGCATCACATATTCACTCAGGGGGAAGAACAATTCTGGGAAGCTTTTCTCTCCCAGATTTCAGGTAAATATGAGCGTGAATTTCTTCGCATTGCAGCCAAGGAGACCTATGTATTGAGTGAATCGGAAAAGCTGTACAAGACCCTTTTTAATTCGATTTCGCATGAGCTAAGGATCCCTGTGGCTACGATACTTGGTGCATCAGATACGCTCTTATCCCAAAACTATCCTGAGGAGACCAGGCAGAAACTTTATACAGAAATCAGCATTGCCTCTATTCGACTTAATCGATTGATAGAAAACTTATTAAACATGTCCCGTTTGGAATCAGGGCACATAACGCCAAAGCCAGATTGGTGCGATGTTCATGACCTGGCCAATGAAGTCGCCGAGGCCCTTCAGGTAGAATTAAAGCCATTTAAACTCTCCACCATTATTCCTGCAGATATGCCATTGGTAATGACAGATTTTGGCCTGGTAGAACAGGTGATGCACAACCTGATCCTGAATGCCACTCAATATGCTCCGGCAGGTAGCCGGATCAGGTTGAAAATATTTTACGACAACGGTTTTCTAAATATACAGGTAATGGACCGTGGTACGGGATTTAGTCCTTCCGAATTAAATTTTGTTTTCGACAAGTTTTACCGGGGCAAAGATTCGAAGGCCGGAGGCACTGGATTGGGCCTGTCAATTGTCAAAGGCTTTGTCGCAGCCCAGGAGGGAACAATTATTGCTGAAAACAGGGAAAATGGCGGGGCCAAATTCGTCATAAAAATTCCTGTAAAAATTGCAGATTTAAACGATCAAAAAAAAACTGAAGCATCATGACCAATTCCGATACCATACTGATCATCGATGATGAAGTACAAATACGCCGGCTGCTTGAAATAACGCTCTCAGCCAGCGGCTATAAGATTTCTGAGGCCTCAACCGGGAAAGAGGGGCTGACACATGCTGCAACCACCCACCCTGTGCTCATTATACTCGACCTTGGCTTACCTGATACCGATGGGATTGAGATCCTCAAAAAACTCAGGGAGTGGTATTTGAAGCCAATCCTGATACTTTCCGTTCGGAGTTCGGAGGACGATATCGTCAGGGCTTTGGACAACGGCGCAAACGATTACCTCACCAAACCTTTCAGGACCGGAGAATTGCTGGCACGTATCCGGGTCGCCATCAGGCAAAGCCTTGGTGCGTCAGATGATCCCTGCTTAACTTTTGGTTCACTGACTATAGATTTGGCAAGCCATGTGGTGAAAAAGAACAACGAGGTTGTGAAACTCACATCTACCGAATTTTCACTACTGGCCCTGCTTGCAAAGAATGAAGGCAGGGTATTGACGCATCATTTTATTTTGAAAGAGGTGTGGGGAATGGGATATATGGAACAAACCCAATATTTAAGGGTTTTTATGGCTCAATTAAGAAAAAAAATTGAGGATAATCCTGCAAAACCAAGGTTGCTCAATACGGAGTCAGGGATTGGATATCGGTTTGGTTCATAGCAGCTACCGGCATAGCCATTGAGTCTCCCTGATCCAGCCAGTATCTCAAATCTTATGCAAAATTCAAAATTGTAATAATTACTTTTTTGATGTACTTTAGTCTCGTCAGCCATTTTCTCATGAAGCGTATCCTTATAAATCTATTTCAGTTCTATTACCAGGGTTTTAAAAGCATGACCATTGGAAGAAAACTGTGGGCTATCATCCTGATCAAATTAATCATCCTATTTGTGGTGCTGAGATTGTTCTTCTTTCCAAATTATTTAAAGTCTAACTTCAGTACAGACGAACAACGCAGCAACCATGTCATTGAGCAACTCACCAAATAAATAAAAATGGAAAATATTGATTTCTCCCTTGTTGATTGGTCACGGGCTCAGTTTGCCTTAACGGCCCTGTATCACTGGATATTTGTACCATTAACCCTTGGCCTTTCCTTTATCATAGCTTTCATGGAAACTTTGTATGTGCGTACGGGGAATCCTGAGTGGAAACGGATCACCAAATTCTGGATGTCACTTTTCGGAATAAATTTCGCCATCGGAATCGCTACCGGGATTATTCTTGAATTTGAATTCGGCACCAACTGGTCAAACTATTCGTGGTTCGTGGGCGACATTTTCGGCGCTCCGCTCGCGATAGAGGGCATCATGGCCTTTTTCATGGAGAGTACTTTTATTGCCGTCATGTTTTTTGGCTGGAACAAGGTGAGCAAAAAATTTCACCTGCTTTCGACCTGGCTGGTGGCTTTTGGATCGAACTTATCTGCACTATGGATTCTGGTTGCCAATGGCTGGATGCAATTTCCTACCGGGATGAAATTTAATCCGGATACTGCGCGCAATGAAATGGCGAATTTCTGGGAGGTACTGTTCTCACCAGTAGCTATCAACAAATTTTTACATACAATTTCCTCAGGATATGTTCTTGCATCGGTGTTTGTCATCGGAGTAAGCGCCTGGTTTTTACTCAAAAACAGAGAACATCTGTTTGCCAAAAGAAGCATCATAGTGGCCTCTGTATTCGGATTGCTAACCACCGCATTTGTCGTTTTAACCGGTGATGGATCCGCGCGTAACATGGCTAAATACCAGCCTATGAAATTTGCAGCCATGGAGAATTTGTATGATGGAAAACAGAATGCCCCGCTGGTCGCCATAGGAATTCTGAAAGAGGACAAGAAAGAGTTATCCCATAAAAAGCAGGATTTCAGGTTTATGATAGAAATCCCCAACATGCTTTCATACATGGCATTCCTGGATGCCAATGCCTATGTTCCCGGAATAAAGGATATTGTTTACGGAAATCCTGAACAAAACATTCCATCTTATCAGGAGAGAACTGTAAAAGGAAGAACTGCTATCCTTTCACTCGCGGCTTATAAAAATGCTAAAAAGGCCGGGAATGACAGTTTGGCTAAAGCATCACTGGTCCAGTTCGAGAACAATTATCCCGATTTTGGGTATGGATATTATTATGGCCGGAATGTTCAGGAGCTGATACCAAGTGTTCCGCTCACCTTCTATTCTTTTCGAATAATGGTTTTTTTAGGGGTGCATTTCGGTCTCCTCTTTCTGGTGATCCTCTGGCTAACACTAAAAGACAGAATTGCCAGGAAACGATTTATCCTTTATACGGCCCTTTGGTCGATCCCATTGGCCTATATCGCCTCCGAACTGGGTTGGATAGTAGCAGAAGCAGGCCGACAACCTTGGGTAATCCAGAATATATTACCCACCATTGCGGCGGTCTCCCAATTAAAATCCATATCGGTCAAGATCACCTTTTGGATGTTCTTTATCCTGTTTACCGGTTTATTGATCGCTGAAATCAGAATTATGCTTACCCAGATCAAAAAAGGTCCGGAGGAACTGAAGGCTGTCAATAATTCAACATTACCTGAAACAAAATCCTAAAACATAAAAAATTATGATTGAATTATTTACACATATCGCTTTACAGCAATACTGGTGGATGATTGTCTCGCTTCTGGGTGCAATCCTTGTTTTTTTGATGTTTGTACAGGGAGGTCAAACGCTGATTTACACCATCGGTAAAACGGACGATGAGCGCTCGATATTGGTTAACCTGCTGGGGCGCAAGTGGGAGTTTACATTTACTACCCTTGTTACATTTGGCGGCGCTTTCTTTGCCTCTTTTCCCCTATTCTACTCAACCAGCTTTGGCGGGGCCTACTGGGTTTGGATACTGATATTGTTTGCCTTTATTGTACAAGCCGTTTCGTATGAATATCGCAGCAAAGCAGGCAATTTGTTAGGTAAAAGAACCTACGAAACCTTTATGCTGCTCAATGGAATTCTAGCGCCGGTTTTGATCGGTACTGCCGTTGCCACCTTTTTTACCGGCTCGCAATTCTCTGTTAATTTAATGAACATCACCAGACTTACTGGCGAAAAAATGCCCATCATTTCTGAATGGACCGGCCCTGCACATGGTCTCGAAGCGGCGTTCAATCCGCACAATCTTTTGCTTGGACTGACAGTGTTGTTTCTATCCAGGGTACTGGCACTACTCTATTTTATGAACAGGATCAATCATGCTGCCATGATGGAACGGATTAAAAAACAACTGGTTATCAATGCTATACCCTTCGTTGTTTTCTTCCTTTCATTTGTGATATGGACATTGTTGTCCCCAGGATTTGCTGTCAATCCGGGTACCGGAGAGGTGTCGATGGAGTCGTACAAGTACCTTCACAATATGATTCAGATGCCCTTCGTTTTGATACTTTTTTTGATTGGAGTCGCACTGGTGTTACTCGGGATTATCAGACCTATTGCCTACTTCGAAAAATGTAGTACCAAAGGTATATGGGGCGCTGGTATTGGCACAATACTGACTGTTTTTGCGTTATTTCTGCTGGCAGGTTTCAACAATACAGCCTATTATCCATCTACCTACGACCTGCAGAGTTCGCTGACAATCGGAAACAGTTCATCCAGCTATTACACACTGACCGTTATGAGCTACGTATCCTTGTTGGTACCCTTTGTAATTGCCTATATCTGGATCGCATGGCGATCCATCGACAACAAGAAAATTGATCTTGAAGAGTTGAAAAACGAAACACACCTTTATTAAATTGATCAAAAAAAAACGCTTAAATTAGTACAATCATGGTAACTCAAATTATATGGCTGCTAACCTGGCCTGTTCTCATAGGAATATCCTGGTATGCAATTAATCGTGCGCTGAAATATTTTGATCGGGAAAGCAACCAAAAAGTGTAATTTTGGCTTCACTAATTTTGAAGTATCTTTTGTGATCATTTTAGATAAAACCTGTCAATAATGATATTGGACAAAATAGCCGGCAAAGTAAGATACTTTAAAAGAATGAAGTATACGGAGCGGGAAAAATTACTGGGTCTCAGCTTTGTCGTAGGTTTGCTGAGTGGGTTTGCCGCCATTTTGCTCAAAAATATCATTCACATCTCCACCAGATTTTTAACAGAAGATTTTGACTCCCTGCGCGAAAACTACCACTACTTTCTCTATCCTGGTATTGGTATTCTATTGACCTACATCTTCGTAAAGTTTGTGGTAAAGGACGACATTAGCCATGGCGTGACCAAGGTTCTTGAATCCATTTCAAGGAAGAAGGGTTACTTGCGGGCGCACAACATGTTTACCTCCATTATCTCCAGTACCATTACGATTGGATTCGGCGGATCAGTCGGGGCCGAAGCGCCTGTTGTGCTTACGGGCTCCTCCATTGGCTCTACCTTTGCG